>OJDZ01000122.1_pt1 | contig 51548 bp, 46 predicted proteins | sample 1592981 | NCBI WGS metagenome assembly OJDZ01 (sample SAMN05416851, study PRJEB24817) | seawater metagenome | isolation source: Sea water | place: Canada:Atlantic | collected 2013-07
TGGAGTGCATGATCGCAGTAGCCGGAATGATCCGGTGGGGTGTTGAATGGGGGTGTGATTGACATCAGTAAATCAAAAATTGAATAGGTCAATAATATTGCAAACAAAGGGAAGTCAAACCAATAGTTGAGGGGGCTAAAAAAGTTTAAATGCAGGTTTGAGGAGTTAAAACAGCTTTTTGTGGAACACAAAATTTCCTCCTATGAATAAATTAAAAAGTTGATATTAGCCCGGTCCTTGATAATTGACGAAAATTAAAACATCGGTGCTGACTTATAATCGGCGCCATTTCACTCTTAATTTTGTCTATGATGAAGCGGTATTAAATTATTGCTGGTATTAATGAATGATGAGCCGATGGCAGATAGCAACAGTTCTGTTTATGTTCATAACGGGATGCAGTGGCATTAGTATAGCTCCGGTTCCAGCGAATCCTTTGCTACAGCCCGGTCAACTACTACTTAACCCGGTTTCTGTTGGCAATCTAACTCCAGATAAAATTTATAATTTTAAGGCTTTTGGTCAACGTTACGTGGGCAGTTTGGCACCCAGCCCAGCATGTTCCGTCACCACCCAGCGCTTAGTGTATGAGACCACCGGGGTAAATGGTGAGCCAGCAAGTGCTTCGGCGGTACTACTATTACCATTTGGTGATGAGCCTCAATGTCAACAGCCGCTGGATATCGTCTCTTATTCGAGGGGCACATACACCAAAAAAAATAGAATCATGAGTGACACCAATGATGATAACGCAAAAAGGCTAATTGCCTTTTTTGCAGCCAGCGGCGCAGCGGTAGTCTCCTCAGATTATCTTGGTTTTGGCTATTCGGATTATCCCTATAGTCCATACATACATAGTAAGACCGAAGCTAGCGCCGGGCTTGATGCAATTAAGGCTGCCAAGGCGGCGATACTTCAGCAAGGCAGGCCTGTTTCAAACAAGCTGTTTATACATGGGCACTCTCAGGGTGCGCATGCATCTCTTGCATTGCAGCAAAGAATCCAGGGTGACTCAGCATTAATGACCGAGTTTGATTTAATTGGCGCTAGCTCCAGCTCACCTCCAGCCGCTTTGCAGGCAATGGGTGAGGAAATGTTGGCCTATGAGAATCCATCTCAGTTAGGGCACGTAATCCTCACTAATATGATTGCCAGCTACCAGCGTATTTATGGGGGCATGTATGAGCAGCCGAGTGAAATCTGGCTGCCGCCTCATGATCAGAAAATACAGGGGTTATTTCCTGGACAGCTCAATTTAAACCAATTGCTTAGCGATAAAGTGATCCCGTTTAAGGGCCCAGAGAATCAACTTGAAAATATAGCACTCACATTTCAAAAACACTATCGGGATAAAGTCGTCAACGGTGATCTATCTGATCCCTACCTTCTTAACTTTCAAAGACACGCAAACGAAAACGACTTTATCTTAAATGGTTTTGAGCCCAGCGTACCCACACTGGTATGTGCTGGCAGTAAGGACACCTTTATTCCCTATGTTGAAGTGACTAAGCCCTTAGTAGATAAATGGGGGGATAACCCCTATGTTAAGTTTATTGATGTTGACCCACTGGTAGAGCCATTGGCGCAAAAGGTGTGGGATGGTCGTGGATTTGGAATCCTGTTTCGCTTTTTTGATATCAAAACGTATGACGATCTTAAGACACTTGGATATCACTGGTTGTTTGTTAATCAACTTTGTATGGCGCAAAGTGTCGCGTGGTATCAGCAGCACCGCTGAAATTTGGTAACAGATGTTATGGGGATGATAGAGTTTTAATACAAAATGGACGCACCAGCATCCACTTTTGCGCCAATGAGCGAAGCTCTCTATGCTCGCAACATTTGTCACGCAGATAACTTTATTCTGGATAAATCAGGTTTATAAAGCCTTTTACCGCATCCTTTAGGCCCACAAAAACTGCATCCGCGACGATTGCGTGTCCGATGTTAAGTTCATGAATCTCAGGAATTTGCGCGATCGCTTGAACGTTTTGGCGTGTGAGTCCGTGCCCTGCATTAATGATTAGTTTAGGGTAGGTAATCTTAGCCCAGTGACAGATCTTTTTTATCTTATCTAAAGCAGCCAGTTGCTCTTCACTGCCGTTTAAGCAATCAGCGTAGTGGCCAGTGTGAATCTCAATTGCTTGAGCCCCGGCATTGACAGAGGCAGTAACCTGGTCTTGATCGGCATCTATAAATAGTGAAACTTCGCATCCAGCCGAACTCAGCAAACGGGCGCATTTGGCAACTTGATCGAAGTGACTGACAACGTCAAGACCGCCTTCAGTGGTGAGTTCCTCGCGTTTTTCTGGTACCAAACAAACTTGTTCTGGTCTCACCTTAAGCGCAATCTCGGTCATGGCGTCAGTTGCGGCCAGCTCAAGATTCATCTTGGTTGTTAGAGTTTTCTTGAGCTCATATACATCTGCATCTTGGATGTGTCGACGATCCTCGCGCAGGTGAATGGTGATACCGCTAGCACCAGCGGTTTCGCAGATTCTAGCAGCCTCAATCACACTGGGGTAAGCAACACCGCGAGCTTGCCGGAGAGTTGCCACGTGATCGATGTTGACGCCAAGTTTTTTCATGAATTCACCTAAGTATAGAGCTGCAGCCAGAGTTTACGGGTTTCAAGTGGTTTGTGGTCCAGTAGTTGATCCAGGCATATCCGGCAAAGTCGCCCCAAATCACTCAAGTCAGTATCGAGAGTGCGCTGTGGATTGAACGTTACAATCCAAGCCCCGGTAAAGCTAGGGTGATCAGGTGAATAAGCCTGAACGGGAATCCAACCACTTTGCGGGTCGTAGTGGTAGCGAGCCTGTGGATCTATTGGTTCCTGTTGTGAGTTGTACTCAAAACTGATCTCATATCCGTGTTCTTTGAGGAGCACCAATTCAGTGTGTCTGAGAAGTCGCTTTAACTCCAGAGGCTCAAGCGGCTCATCGCCGCTCAATAATCTGAGCGCTTTGGAGTAGGCGCTAAAAGTTGCTGGATAGGGCTCAAGCTCTGGAAGGAGTCGGTAAAGTAACTCGTTCAGATAAAGTCCTGCGTAAAGTGCTTGATCAGCCAGTGCAGGCAAAATGACAAGATTTTCTGGTTTACTCAAGGATTTAAGTCCTTGTTTTCCGGTCATGCTGACTTGAAGGTGCTGAAAGAGTGGAACGGATTTTCGAGCAACGGCTCGAATCAAGCCAAACTCAACTGAAAAAAAAGAACACAGTTTAGAGGTTTCGCGATAAGCGCGAGTGTGGAGCATAAACCCCGTGACTGGGGTTTGACGCATGATCATTTATAGGCCAAAACTGTTCAAGGCGCGCTCATCGTCAGACCAACCGCGCTTCACTTTAACCCAGAGTCTGAGCATGATGCGACGCTCAAGCAGCGATTGAAGGTCGCCGCGTGCATCGATACCCACCTGTTTGATCCGAGCGCCATTTTTACCGATTACAATGTTTTTTTGGCCAGGTCGCTCAACATAAATGGTGGCGTCGATATAAGTGATGGCCTTTCGCCATTTGCCTTGCTCGTCTTGAAACTTGGGTTCATCTTTAAAGCCGTCGATTTGAACGGTCAGATCATAGGGGATCTCATCACCGCAGGCGCGCATGATTTTCTCGCGTACAACCTCAGCTGCCAAGAAGCGCTCAGAACGATCGGTGATCTGATCTTGATCATAAAAGTGAGCTTGCTTGGGTAATCTTTTAAACAACTCACCCTTAAGCTGATCAAGTCCTGTGTTTCTGAGTGCGGCGATGGGGATGATTGCATCAAAATTGTGGAGTTCACCCAGGTTTTGTATGTGCGGCAACAGCTTGGATTTATCTTCTAAGGTGTCTATCTTATTGATGACAGCGATGCTTGGGATGTTAGCGCGCTGGGCCATAGAGAGGGCCAGCTCGTCGTCCTGCGTCCACTTAAGTGCATCAACGATAAAGACCACGATGTCCACATGAGATAGAGCAGAAACCGCAGCGTCATTCATGCGCTGATTCATCAATCGGTAAGCTGCTTTGTGCAGTCCTGGCGTATCAACAAAGACGACCTGATAGTTTCCTTCAGTCAATATGCCATTTACTTGGTGCCGAGTGGTTTGCGGCTTACGCGAAGTAATCGAGAGCTTTTGACCAATTAAGTGGTTCATTAGCGTACTTTTACCAACATTTGGACGCCCAATGATCGCAACAAAACCGCAGTGGGTTTCGGCATCCTCGCCGTTGGTGTCGATTGTCATCTGTTCCGATGGGTCTTTGGTGGTATAAAGTTCAGTTAGTTCTTCTTCGTGCTTTTCGCTCAAGTTGAGACTCCCTTTATGCGCTCAAGGAGTAATTGAGCTGCAATTTGTTCAGCAATTTTGCGGCTTTTTCCGCGTGTTTCGATTTGGTTTTGGCCACTACTGCAGCTCACATAGAAGGTTTCAAGCGGCGCTTTACCCTCAATGCGCAGCAGCTCGTAAACCGGTAGTGGTTTGGATTGACCTTGCAAAAACTCTTGGAGCTGTGATTTGGGATCTTTCAGAGTTTTAAGTTGATCCACGTGCAGGATCATGGATTCAAACCAACTCAGGATCCGCGACTTAACGACATCAAAGCTGCCCGAATCTAGGTAGATCGCACCCAGGAGAGACTCAACAACGTCGGACAAAATTGAATCCCGACCCCGACCCCCTGCCTTCAGCTCCCCTTCACCCATGATCAGATGTTCACTGAGTCCAAGTTCACGGGCAACAAGAGCCAGTGTCTCCTGTCTGACTAAGCGAGCCCGCATGCGGGTTAAGTCTCCCTCGTCTTTTTTAGGGTATCTGAGGTAAAGCTCTTGTGCTACGACGGCGCTCAGCAGTGCATCACCCAAAAACTCAAGTCGCTCATAGTTTAGCTTCGAATGGCTGGATCGATGAGTTAACGCCAACACCAGTAGATCGGGTTGCTTGAACTGATAACCCACAATTCGTTGAAGGTTCTGCTGGGCTTGATTGAGTGAGCTTGAGTTCAAGGTTGTTGCCTAATCTCCCCTTCAAAGTGATTCACTACTGACACATGAGCAAACAAAGGGGCCTCTATATCGTAGTTTTTAACCAAGACAAGATTGCCCGGTGCGTTAGAAGCGACAGTAAAGATGTCCTCTGGTGACATATCAGATTGGTCAACCTGAAGCTGACGGTTTACCGCAGCGAACAACTCTTCTACCGTAGCGTTTGGGTTTTCCTGAAACTTTTTTTCAACCAAGCTGGTAATCGCTCGGTCTTCAAGATAAGCGGGAACCGTAGCAAAAAGAAGTTTCCCGCCAACGACAAGTGCAATCAGAAGAGAGGAGATTCCTAAAAATGTCATACCGCGTTGCGAGGCTAAGGTGGGATAGTTTTTCATCAGATCGCTTCCTTGTTGTTTTGGCTCGGTCTGCGCCAGTATAAAATGTCCATGCGTTAAGTTACCTGATCATGCGTGCTTGTGAGAAGTCTGGTAAGTGTAAACCCGGTTTTTTGTGCATCCAAACCAACACCGCGCGGCCTGCCAAGTTGTTTTCTGGCACAAAACCCCAGAATCGAGAGTCTTGAGACTCGTCTCGGTTATCACCCATGGCAAAGTAGCTACCCTCAGGTACGGAGATACTCCAGCTGCCCTCAGGTGTGTTGACCCCGCGCTGAGATGCGATGAAGTCTGCCATGCGGTCCGACTGATCAAAGCCGGGAAGCGTGCGAATCATGTGACTACGGTTGGGCAGCGTTTCAATTTGAACTTGAGAATAATCGTCAATCTGCTCAAGCGCGTTAGCCAGCTCTCTTGGCGCGGGCGTGCCGTTTATGGTGAGCAGCTCGCCGTCAAAACTGACCGTGTCGCCAGGCACCCCTATGATGCGCTTAATGAAGTAGATGCTGGGGTCTAAAGGGAAGCGAAAAACCGCCACATCGCCGCTTTCAGGCTTGCCTGAATCCCAGATGGTGGTATTGGTTAGCGGAAGTCGCACCCCAAAGTCATTTTTATCGACCAAGATGAAGTCACCGGTTTTAAGCGTCGGCACCATGGAGTCGGAGGGGATGTTGTAGGGCTCGTATAAAAACGAGCGTACGATCAGGACCACCAGTAAGATCGGCAGTAGTTCGTAAGCCCAGCGTACCGGCGCGCTCTCGTTGCCTTTGCCGCGAGTTTTGCGCTGTTTTAAAAATGTCTTGTCCATGATCCACAATGCTAAAAAGATCAGCGTGAGCGGAACCAGAACCAAGTTAAAATCAAAATCCATGGTGAACTCTCTTGAGGGTTAACCCTCGTAATTGTAGTCAGTCAAACACACTGGTTAGGCTGGCCACGTGGGCATTTAGCTGTCGACTTTAAGCACCGCCAAAAAGGCTTCTTGCGGGATCTCTACGTTGCCGACTTGCTTCATGCGCTTTTTACCCTCTTTTTGTTTGGAGAGCAGTTTTTTCTTGCGCGAGACATCGCCGCCGTAGCATTTGGCGAGGACGTCTTTGCGCATGGCTTTAACCGTGGTGCGCGAGATGATCTGGTTGCCGATCGCCGCTTGGATCGCCACGTCAAACATCTGGCGAGGGATCAGCTCTTTCATCTTCTCGGTTAACTGGTTGCCCTTGTGACGAGCGTTATCGACGTGCACGATCATGGCGAGCGCATCGACTTTGTCGCCGTTGATCAACACGTCAACTTTAGCCAATTTCGCGGTTTGATAGCGATCAAAGGCATAATCGAGTGAGGCAAAGCCGCGACTGACTGACTTTAGGCGATCAAAAAAATCGAGCACCACGTCGCCAAGCGGGATATCAATCACCAGCTGAACCTGCTTGCCCAAAAACTTAAGGTCTACCTGAACCCCGCGGCGCTCCATGGCCAGCGTCATCACGTTGCCTAAGTACTCTTGCGGCACCAAGATATTGCAGCGGGCGATCGGCTCGTTGAACGACTCGATAAAGGTCGGATCAGGGAGTTTAGAGGGGTTGTCGATCAGCTGGGTTTCGCCGTTTTTCGATACGATCTGATAGATCACGGTCGGCGCGGTGGTGATCATGTCTAGGTTGTATTCGCGCTCCAGGCGCTCCTGCACGATCTCCATGTGCAGCATGCCCAGGAACCCGCAGCGAAAACCAAAACCTAGCGCGTCAGATGAATCTGGCTCAAAAAACAGCGCCGCATCGTTGATCTGCAATTTTTGTAGCGCTTCGCGCAGGTTTTCAAAATCGCTTGAATCAACTGGGTATAGCGCCGCATACACCTGAGGTTTTACTTTTTTAAAACCAGGGATCAGCTCAACATCTGGCGTGCTGGCATGAGTGATGGTGTCCCCCACCGGCGCTCCAAAAATGTCTTTAATCCCAGCAATCACAAAGCCCACTTCACCGGTCTGCAGCTCAGGCCGCTCAAAGCGCTTAGGGGTAAAGTAGCCAACCGAGGACAGCGGATGAGATTGACCGGTAGATTTGATGTAGATCTTGTCGCCTTTTTTGAGTGAGCCGTTTTTGATGCGAACCAAAGACACCACGCCCAAATAGTTATCGAACCATGAATCGATGATCAGTGCTTGTAGCGGTGCATCCGGATCCCCGGTGGGCGCGGGGATCTTATCGACCAAGTGGGTGAGTAGCTCCTCAATCCCGATGCCGCTTTTAGCAGACACGCGCGGAGCATCAATCGCCTCAATCCCGATGATATCTTCGATCTCTTCAGCCACACGCTCAGGCTCCACCTGCGGCAAGTCAATCTTGTTGAGTACTGGCAGCACCTCTAAACCTTGATCAAGCGCGGTATAGCAGTTGGCGACCGACTGCGCCTCAACCCCTTGAGCAGCGTCGACCACCAAGAGTGCACCCTCACATGCCGCCAGCGAGCGCGACACTTCATATGAGAAGTCCACGTGGCCGGGCGTATCGATGAAGTTGAGCTGATAGCGCTCACCGTTTGGGTGGTTGTAGTGCAGCGTCACCGACTGCGCCTTGATGGTGATCCCGCGCTCGCGCTCGATATCCATCGAGTCGAGAACCTGTGCCTGCATCTCGCGCAGCTCAAGCCCACCGCAGTGCTGGATAAACCGATCAGCCAGCGTCGATTTGCCGTGATCGATGTGCGCGATAATAGAAAAATTACGGATGTGCGAAAGCTCGGTCACTCAAGACTCACTGTGGTTAGTTTTGCGCAGGTATTATAGGTGAAACCGCGCCTGATTACTGCAAGTGAAGTGCAAGCGCCGCCTGAGCAAAATGCCGTCGCTAGCAGCAGACTCGTGAGCGATGCTGCGCGCCCGATCCACCATGAAAAAAAACCCGCCTAAGATCACTTAGACGGGCAGAGTTAAGCTACTTAGTCAGATTCACTCAACCCGCAGTCCCACTATGTACGGGCGACCCTGACGCACCAATCTCACCTCAACCACCGGCGATTTGTTGATCTTAGCCAGCGCTTGGTTCAAAGCGCTTTGATCGGGGGTTTTAACGCCCGCCAAAGAGGTGATCACATCGCCTCGCAGCAGGCCGCTGCGGGCGGCAAGGCCGGTGGGGGTAACCTGAGTGATAACCACACCGCTAACCTCAAGGTACTGTTGTTCATCTGGCGTCAGCCCGCGCAAGGTCATGCCCAGCTTATCAGTGGCGGTCAAATTGCTGGACGGGGTTTCCTCATCCTGCGCTTCTTCACTTTCAAGCTTACCGAGCTTGCCGCTAATGCTTAAGTTTTTGTTGTCGCGGCGAACCGTAGCGATAAAGCGATCGCCTGGCTTTGATCGACCCACGATATTGACCAAATCAGCCGCGCGATCAATCGCGGTGTCGTTTAGGGATAAGATAATATCACCGACCTTGATGCCGGCGGATTCAGCTGCTTCACCTTCAGCTAAGCGGGTGATCAGCGCACCTTGAGGGCGGGGTAGGCCATAAACTTGAGCTAAGTTGCGATCGATGTCCTGCGGGTAAACACCTAGGTAGGCGCGCGAGACGCTGCCGCTGTCCTTGAGCTGTGCCACGATGCCATTTGCCAAGTTAATCGGGATGGAAAACGAGAGTCCCATGTAGCCGCCGGTTCCGCTGAAGATCCGCGAGTTCACTCCCACCACTTCGCCGGTTGCGTTAAACAGCGGGCCACCGGAGTTGCCTGGGTTCAAGGCGACATCGGTTTGGATAAAGGGCACGCTTTGTTCGCTTGAGATGTTGCGTGAGGTGGCACTGACGATGCCAGAAGACGCTGAGTAGTCAAAGCCAAAGGGTGAGCCAATTGCCAGTACCAGCTGACCGACCCTGAGCGCGTCCGAATTGCCAAGCTTGAGTGCTGGGTAGCCTGATCCTTCGATCTTGAGCAGTGCGATATCGGTGCGTTTATCTGAGCCGATCAGTTTGGCATCAATCTCGCGGCGGTCACTTAAGGTGACGGTGATCGAGTCAGCGTCCTCAACCACGTGATGGTTGGTGATCAAATAGCCGTCACTTGAGATAAAAAAAGCGCTGCCACTGCCGCTTTGCAAGCGATCTTCGGGGGTGGGGAGTTGATCACCAAAAAAGCGCTTGAAGACTTCAGGGATCTGTTGGTTTTGATCGCCTGAGATCTTTTGGACTACGTCAACTCGAACCACACCTGGGGCGACTTGCTCCACCAGGTCCGCAAAATCGACTGATTGGGCTAAGGCTGCTGTGTTGAAGCTGAAGAGCAATCCAGCCAACAAAAACAAGTGACGCATTATCAGCCATAGGCTTTGCATCATCGGCTTGTCTTCAGAGGGTTTGGTTTTGGTGGCGGCTTGAGAATGGGTCGGGATAGGTGTTAATGACAAGTTCATCGAGTTTCTCCGGGTCTTTCAATTTGCGAACAAACGAGGTGCGATTAGCAGATGCCACTGGCGAATCACTGGCGGTGGATCGGCTTTACGCGCTGACAGCTTGACCGATGGTGAGTCCACTGACAAGTGTTGCTATACAGGGCATTTTGCTGATCTTAACGGTCTTTGAGTGAGTTTGGGTGTAACCGGCGACAAGAAGCCGTAAACTGTGGTTTAACGCGCAGCGCGCCATAAAAGTTTGAGTGCATGAGTGAATTAACCCACCGGTTTGATGTCGTGATCGTCGGATCTGGACTGGCTGGACTGAGTCTGGCTTTGAGTTTGCCCAAAAGCCTGAAGATAGCAGTTTTGGCTAAGGATAAGCTGACGGAAGCGAGCACCTACTATGCTCAAGGCGGAGTAGCGGCTGTGCTCGATAAGGCGGATTCAAGTGCCTTGCACATCCAAGACACGCTTGAGGCTGGGGCTGGACTGTGTGAGTTGTCTGCGGTGACCCAGTGCGTTGAGGGTGGATCGGCTGCGGTTGATTTTTTGCTGGAGCATGGGGTTGAGTTCACCCGTGAAAACGGTGAGCTGCACTTGACCCGGGAAGGCGGCCACAGTGCGCGTAGGATCATCCACCATGTCGATGCGACGGGGGTGAGTATCTCAACCCGCCTGACTCGCGTGCTCAAAGAGCAGTCGCATATCCAGATCTTTGAACGGTACTGCGCGATTGACGTGGTAACTGACGCAAAGCTTGATCAGGGGAAAAATGCCCACCTAGATAAGCCGGCGCGAGCCGATAGATCCGACCAAGTTCGTGGGTTATACGCGCTGAACCTTGCCACCGATGAAGTGGTGACGTTTAGTGCAAACTTCGTGGCGCTCGCCTGCGGCGGCGCCTCTAAGTCCTACCTTTATACTTCAAACCCCGATATCGCCACCGGCGACGGTATGGCGATGGCTTACCGGGCGGGTGCTCGGGTCGCCAACATGGAGTTCAATCAGTTTCACCCCACCTGCCTGTTTCACACCAAAGCTCGCTCTTTTTTGCTGACCGAGGCGCTTCGAGGTGAGGGTGCGCACTTAAAGCTCCCCGATGGCACCCGCTTCATGCCCAATTTTGATGCGCGCGCTGAGCTTGCGCCGCGTGACATCGTGGCGCGGGCGATCGATTTTGAGATTAAGCGCTTAGGTGTGCGTCATGTGTGGCTGGATATCTCTCATAAAGACCCTGAGTTTGTGCGTGAGCACTTCCCGATGCTTAACGCCCGATTGGGCGAGCTTGGGATCGATATGACCCGCGAGCCGATCCCAGTCGTGCCTGCTGCGCACTACACCTGCGGCGGCGTGCTGGTCGATCAGCACTCACAAACCGATATCCGCGGGCTGTTTGCGATCGGCGAGACATCCTACACGGGCTTGCACGGAGCGAACCGCTTAGCCAGCAACTCACTGCTTGAGTGCGTGGTGTTTGGTAAAGCAGCTGCCGTATATATCGCTGAACAGCTGGGCCGCGCGACCCCGTCGCGAGAGATCCCTGACTGGGATGCTTCTCAGGTCACCGACCCCGATGAAGAGGTGGTGATCTTGCAAAACTGGGATGAGCTTAGACACACCATGTGGAACTATGTCGGTATCGTAAGGAGTGACAAGCGCTTAGCCCGCGCGCTGAGTCGCATCCAGCTGCTCTCAAGCGAGATCGATGAGTACTACCAGGGTTACCGGGTATCGAAAAACCTGATAGAGCTTAGAAACCTGGTGTGTGTGGCCGAGATGATCGTGCGCTGCGCGCTCGCCCGTAAAGAGTCGCGCGGGCTTCACTACTCGCTTGATTATCCGGATCTGCTGGAAATCCCTTGCGCAACCGTGCTAAGCCCAGAGGACGCTCAGGTGAGCTTGCAGCCAACCTGAGTAATACCCAAGAGCTGCGCATAAAAAACCCTGCTCAAGTGCAGGGTTTTTTATAATCAAATGCCCACGCTGGCAGGTATTTGACTAAAGATCAGCTAGCGCTTTATTGCAAACTCGGTACTTGGGCAACTTCAATCTCAAAAACCGTGTCTGCCTTGATATCGGCCGAAGGATCCCAGCCCAGTTTTAGAGTTTTTGAGTTCATGCGCACCTTAAAGGCGGCAGCGCCGACGGTAAAAGCACCGTAGCGGTTTGAGGTGACTGGATCAAAGCTAGCCCACTGGCAGCAGTCTTTGATCAAACCAGGCATACCAGTTTTGGCGGAGAGCTGGACGGAAACATCGTAAGCATCGCCGCCTAAAAGTTGGTAAGTGGTGATCGGAACCGTGTTCTTAACGTTGAAGTAGCCACGGCAACTTTGAGCCGTCAGCGTGGGTGCATCTACCCCGATCGCCGCGAGCGCATCGAAGCACTCGCCTAGCGGTTTGGCAACGCTAACCGGTTTGGGTGCGGTCTGACAACCAGCCGCTAGCCCCAGCAGCACGGCCAGCGCTGATCCTTTAGCCAATCCACCCGTCAGTGTCATGGCTTCATCTCGGCGCGGACTTTATCAACCAAGAAGTTGACGGTTTGAAACACTTGAGGACCTTCGCCTTTAACCACGTATTTACCATGAACGACCACCGCAGGAACACCGGTTAACTGGTAGCGCTGGGCAGCGGCTTTGGATTTGCCGACCTTGGTAGAAACTGCAAAGGAGTTATAGAGTTGGTTGAACTTTTTGGTGTCGACACCTTGTGATCCGTAAAAGTCAGACAGTGACTTTTGATCAAATAGGCGCTGATTGCCCTTGTGGATCGCATCGAAGGTTTTTTGTTGAACGCTATCGAGTTTGTTCATGTACTGCACGCTGTAAAACCCTCTGGCATTTGCCTCCCAAACAGGGTTCAGCGCAGCTGGGGTGTGATAAAAAGCGACGTCTTTAGGCTTCGTGCGGTCGTACGCCTGAGAGTAAGGCTCAAGATTGTAGCAGTGGCCGCAGCCATACCAGAAAAACTCGCGAACCACGATCTTGTTACCCAGGATAGTTTCAGGGTTAGATAGAACCGTGTAGTCCTGCCCTTCGATGGGGGCGGCTTGTGCGGGCAGAGCAAAGAGGCTTGCCAGTAAGGCAATGACAGATAATGCAGAGAGTCTGAGTGTGTTCATATGCAGTCCTTTGTTGATTGGGGCAGTATACCATAAAGTGGCTCGCCAGCTGTATGGCCAGCGTTGTTTTACTGGCAGCGAGCTTTGAGATCATGTTAAGGGCGATATTGGTTTATTTTAGCGATGAGGTAACAGGCTGATCAGGGGTTGCTTTAGACGGTGTTAAGTCTGGCGCCGCTAACCACAGAGTCAAATTAATCAAAAGCTTAAGAGGGATCAACTTAGATTGGTACGTTGATGACAGGCGCAGTGCTGAGCCGCCTAATTGGCGGTGCGTAAAACTGAGCGGCACACCGCGCCGATCGACGGGAATCTGGGAAGCACTTTTATCGATGTTAAAAGGGCAAGAGGAAAATTTTGATCCTCTGCTAAAGCGTTCATGCTCGATGAGCCTAGGTAGTTAGCTTGCGCAAATGCGCAGCAGGTTTTTGCTATGATTGCTCATCGCCCGACAATTTGAGCCGTCATGAATCCATCCTCTTCCGCCCCAAACCCATCTGATTTTAACAATGTCGACCCCAGTGAGATCGGCAAGTTCGACGCGCTCGCCGCCGATTGGTGGGATCCCAAGGGGCAGTCGGGACCACTTCACACCATCAATCCGGTCAGGCTCGACTGGATAGAGGGGCAACTGGACAGCTTTGAGGGTAAAAAAGTGCTGGATGTTGGCTGCGGCGGCGGACTCCTGAGCGAGGGTATGGCGCGCAGGGGAGCTATTGTGACGGCGATTGATTTGTCACCTGAAGCGCTCAAAGTGGCTAAAGGTCATGCTGAGGATCAAGGGGTGGTAGTTGATTATCGACAAATCAGTGCTGAGGAGTTGGCAAGTCAGGCGGCAGGTAGTTTTGATGCGGTAACGTGCCTCGAGATGCTGGAGCATGTGCCAGAGCCGCGAAAAGTGATTGAGGCATGCGCTAGCTTGCTTAAGCCCGGCGGGCAGGTGTTTTTCTCAACCATCAATCGCCACCCAAAAGCCTATGTCCTCGCGGTACTGGGTGCTGAGTATGTGCTCCGATTACTGCCGCGCGGGACCCACGAATACGCCAAATTCATCAAGCCGGTCGAAATGTACCGCGCTGCTACTGGCGCTGGTTTGAGCCACGCCAAGACCAGCGGGCTGAACTATAACCCGCTGCTCAAAAAAGCATGGCTGTCTGACGACACTGACGTGAACTACTTTATGTCTTACGTGAAGCCTGCTGCATGAGCGAGCAGGAGAGCAGCGCGCAAGCTTTGAGCGGGGCAAGTAGTCAGGATCTGGGCTCCGAGAGGGCTGATGTAACAGCTGCAAAGTCTGAGAGACTCAAAGGGGCTATAAACACGCCTATGCCGCAAGCAGTGATCTTTGATCTGGATGGTACTTTGGTAGATACCGCGCGCGATTTTGTGCGCATCGTGGTTGAGATGTGCGCCGAGGCTAAGATCGAGCCGCCGAGCGACACTCAAATCCGCCACCAAGTTTCCTCCGGTGCAGCAGCCATGGTGCGTCTGTTTGCGGGCGAGATCAGTCGTCCAGTCGCTCAAAGCGGGACTGAGCGGAGCGGGCACGTTGTCAGTGACTCTAACCTGAACCAATCTGCTTCGGATGCTGACCTGGAGACACGGGTTCAAGCTCTTCGCGAAGAATTTGTGCACCGCTATGCTGAGCAGATCTGTGTGGACTCGATGGTTTACCCCGGAGCAGATGAGCTAATCAAAGCGCTCAAGACGCGCGGGGTCAAGCTGGGCATCGTAACCAACAAGCCAAAGCTGCTAACTCAAAAACTCAGCGCTGCGCTTAAGCTGGATCAGCACTTTGCCTCGATCTTAAGCCCCGAAGACGTGAGTCAATCTAAGCCCGACCCTGAGGCGCTGTTTTTGGCGGCCAAGCAGTTGGGTGCTTTGCCTGAGAGGTGTTGGTATATCGGCGATCATGAGCGTGATATTGAAGCGGGCCGCCGTGCTGGCATGACCACGGTGATTGCTCGCTACGGGTATATCGACGCTGACGCTGAGCAGGATTTGCGTGCCCAGTGGCAGGCCGATCATCAGGTGCATAGCTTAAGCGAGCTCTCGCAATTGTTGGGTTTGCCGCCTGCTGATCTAAAGCCTGATTAAAATGTCAGTGCGGCGTGCATCGAGCCCGTCCAATTAGATCGTCTTTTTAAATCAGCTTTAGAGGCCGGTTATCCTTGTGATGGGCAAACCAATAACCATCTAGAGAAAGTGACTATAAAAACCATTAGCAAGGTTTGCGCGGTCCGCCCAGTGATTGAGCTTAAATCGGGACAGGTCAAAGCGTTTATATCGGCTCGGGGCTTTGAATCGGTATTTTCCAAAGATATCTGGTGCTAATTGTTGATTTTTAAATTAGCCTCACCGGACTCAAAGTTTTTTTATAAGGTAGGTGCTGCTTATTACCTCAGATTTTTTCATTAATTTGACCATGTAAGCCACCTCACCCTGTACTTCTTGGTCGAAAACTTAGCGACGCGGCATAAAGAGTTTTTTGTTGTCTGATGCGACATAAAAAGCACCGAGTTAAAGTCTCAGGTGTTATCTAGCCATGAAGAATGTCTGACGTTAGCAGTTTTGGCTCCAGCATAGTTTGCTCACGCATACATCTATATCATTTGTCTGACTTAAGTGATGCAGTCGGTAGCAAAGCATGATCGCCGCTCTTGTTGGCACAACTCCCTGCCAGCTTTTATGCTTCCTACGGCTGCGCATAACCCAGCACTAGCTGGGCAAAATATTAGATTGTAGATGGCAGTAGTGATCAGTTGAAATCGGTTTTGGGCTGTCTCATGGAAGACATTTTGCTGATGGTCGTCAAGCTTGCGTATAATTTAGTGCTCAATCACCACCAAAGCTTGCCATGACCCAGCCTGCGCTCACCCATGATCAGATTCGAGATTTTGCTGCCGCCTCACAAGAGCTTGCCGGTAAAGTGGTGCTGGTGACCGGGTCGACCTCGGGGATTGGGCGTGCAGTGGCGCTTGAGGCGGCGCGTCTGGGTGCGACACTGGTGCTGCTGGGCCGAGATGAGAAAGCGCTGAATGAGGTTTACGATGCGATCGAGGAAGCCGGAGGCGCAACCCCTGCCATGGCAGTCATGGATTTTGAGACGGCAAGCTTAAGCGACATGCAGCTGCTTGCCGAACAGCTGACTCAAAACTACGGCAGGCTAGATGGACTGGTGCACTGCGCCGCTAAACTTGGGGTGCTGACTCCGCTGTCTCAGTATCCGCTGGATCAGTTTGAGCGGGTCATGCGCATCAACGCGCAAGCTCCTTTTATGCTGACCCAAGCGTGTTTTGAATTGCTGACAAACTCCTCAAGCGCCTCGGTGATCTTTACCACCAGCACCGTGGGTCATGAGGACCGCGCTTATTGGGGTGCATACGCCCTATCGAAAGGGGTCACTGAGAGCTTGAGCGGGATCTGGTCAGATGAAACCAAAAACTTAAACCAAATCCGCTTTAACTCGATCAATCCGGGTGCGGTGCGTACCGCCATGCGCGTGCAAGCGTATCCGGGTGAAGATCCGCGCACGCTTAAAACTCCTGAGCAGATTTGCGGTGGATTTATCGCGCTCTTGAGCGATAAAGCGATTGGGATTCGCGCGCAGATGATTGATCTGCAGCCCAAATAAATCGCTAGGGAGAAGCTGATGCGCGCCGATAATCTCTATGCTACCGAGGGCATGCCTGAGCGATTTTCCTTTGATGAATCGGTGACTCAGGTTTTCGCTGACATGATTCGCCGCAGCGTCCCGGGTTACGCGCAGATGCTGGCCATGACGGCGCAGATTGCCCGCCTGCAAGCTAACAAACTGGATCGTCCAATCATGGTTTACGATCTGGGCTGCTCTCTTGGCGCGGTGGGACACGCGCTGCTTCAAGTGTTTGAGCCTCATGAGATCCGCCTGATCGCGGTGGATAACTCAGCGCCGATGCTCACCCAAGCCCGCGCGCTTTTTGAGCGCTTTGAGCACCCGGTTGAGTGCGTGCATGCCGATATTTGTGAGCTTGATTTTGAGCGCTGCGATTTGGTGATCAGTAACTTAACTTTGCAGTTTGTTGACCCTAAAAGTCGTGATGATCTGATCGCGCGCATATACGATGCGCTTACGCCCGGCGGGCAGCTGATCGTCTCAGAAAAAGTGTCATCTGGCAGTGCTGATCCTTGGCTGATTGAGGTTCACGAGCAGTTCAAACGGGCCAACGGATACTCCGAAACCGAGATCGCTAAAAAGCGCGAGGCGCTCGAGGGTGTGCTGATCCGTGACTCGCTCGCCAAGCACCACGATCGCTTCAAAGCCGCAGGTTTCAGCGAGTCGCACACGTGGTTTCAGTACCTAAACTTTGTCGCGCTGTGCGCCATGAAAAATGACACCCAAAACTCCCTGAATCCAGAATCAGCCGCCCAAGCGCCGGCCAACCCCGATATCAATACTAAACCCGATACCAACACCCGAGCGCCCTCGTGAACAGCCCAGATCACGCCCCAAAAAGTCAATTAGCTGAGTTTGAAGCTGATTGCCTGCGCGCACTGATTGATGCGGAGCTGGGCTCATGGCTGGCCATGGCGCAAAACGCGCAAACCAAAGCTAAAGACGTCAAAAACCAAGCACTGATCCCCAAGTGGAAGCGGGTGCTTGAGCGCATGCCCAAACCAACAGGGTCGGCGCGTATCAATCAAAGTGCGGTGGGCCTTGAGACTGATTTATCTACGGCGCAAGTTTCTCACTTAACCGCTCAACTGGAGCAGCTTAAACCCTGGCGCAAGGGTCCTTTTTACGTGGGACGAGGCCAGTTGATCCTGACCACTGATCAGGCCCTTAAGCTGGACCGAGTTCAGCAAGAAAACTCAGAAGCGCTCAATCCTGAGACTCTGTTGATCGACACCGAGTGGCGCAGCGATCTGAAGTGGGATCGGTTGGCCGCACACCTGCCAGATCTGAGCGGCGCCTGTGTGCTGGACGTCGGCGGCGGGAGCGGTTACCACGCCTACCGGATCGCAGGCCTGGGTGCGCGCTTTGTGTTTAATCTTGAACCATCGCCGCTGTTTTACTATCAGTTCATGGCGATCCGTCAACTTTTAAGCGCCGACCCCAAAGTTAATTTGCCGCATGCCCTGCCCATGCTGATGAGTGAGGCGCCCGAACACTCAGCGCGCTTTGATAGCGTGTTTTGTATGGGCGTGCTCTACCACCGCGCCGATCCTTTCGGGTTTTTGCAGCAACTAAAAGGGTGCCTGAGACCCGGAGGGTTGCTCGTGCTTGAAACCTTGGTGATAGAGGGCGATCAAACTCAGGTTTTGGTGCCAGAGGGGCGCTACGCGCAGATGAACAATGTCTACTTCCTGCCCAGTACTCAAGCGCTCATGAGCTGGCTCACTAAGTGTGGTTTCACTGATATCCGCCTGATCGATGAGTCGGATACCAGTTTGAATGAACAGCGCCAAACCCCGTGGATGGAGTTTCACTCGTTAAGCGACTTCTTAGTTTCTGCTGATCAAACGCGCACCATTGAGGGGCACCCAGCGCCAAGGCGAGCGGTGATCTTTGCTAGTGCGTAAGGTTTGGCCGTGGATAAACAGCGCTTTGGTTTGGAGCTGCTAGTAGCGATACAGGCGCGCTGAATGAGTCCATTTGATAAAGCTGATATCGCAGACATTTGACAGGCTGTGCGAGACTAAGCTCTAAGCGGTGATCTGTATTCACAGCCCCGCTACACAGTTTTTAAGCGCGGCAGGTAAACTGGTTACATAACAAACCAATTGAAGAAACCGTGTTTGCCGATAAATTGAATCCAAAAAGCTGGCTTAAGTCTGAATTTGCGCTTAATTTGCGCCCGTTGCTTTTGCGGCTGAGAAAAAAACTGTGGTTCCGCCCGTTGTTTGCTGTGGTGATCTCAATCGGCATGGCTTTTTTGGCGCGGATATCTGACTACTACCTAAAAAGTGAGTGGCTGCCTCAGGTGCAGATCGACTCGGTAGAGCGGCTCTTAAGCATCATCGCCACATCGATGCTGGCCGTGTCGACATTTACCGTGGCCTCCATGGTCTCAGCTTATGCTTCTGCCAGCTCCATGGCGACGCCGCGCTCCTTTCGATTGGTGGTGTCCGACGATGTGACCCAAAACACGCTCTCGGTGTTTATCGGCACCTTTATCTTTTCCGTCGTCGCACTGGTGGCGGTTGAAAACAACTACTACGGCAAACCGGGCACTTTTACGCTGTTTTGTATGACAGCGCTGGTGTTTGCTTTGGTGGTGCTCTCCTTTGTGCGCTGGATTGACTCGATTGCCAGGCTTGGCCGCATGGGCAACACGATTGAGCGAGCCAAACTGGCCGCGATGAACTCCGTCAAACTGATCGCAAAGGACCCCTATCTGGGTGCTATGCCGCCGCAGCCAATCAAGGGGGAGTATCTGGCGGTGAGTCCATCGAACCCAGGGTATGTGACCACCATAGACTTTGATGGGCTTGAAACCGTGGCGCTGAACAAAAACGTGCGCATCCATGTCAACGTGCGTCATGGTGAGTACTTAAGTTATCGCAGTGACATGCTGATTGTTCAGTGTGTTGACGGTGAGTTTCCGGTGGATTTGAAAAGCGAAGAGCTGCGCAGTTTTATCACGGTTGAGAGTGCTCAGGAATTTGAGAGCAATCCCACTTTTGGGATTAAAGTGCTCACGGAGATTGCCTGTAAGGCACTGTCTCCTGGCATAAACGATCACGGCACTGCGGTTCAGGTGATCAACGTCCAGTCAGAGCTGCTCTCTAGCTGGGTCTGGTTTGAGCGCCGCCGCAATTCAACAGAGCCCAAGTTCACCCGGGTGCATTTTGCTCAATTAAATGTCAATTTGCTGGTTCATGAGGCGTTTGATCCGATCTGCCGCGATGGAGCCGCCAACTTCGACATACTCAATCACGTGATCAGTTCGCTTAGAAGTCTTAAAGAGTATCAGCGATGTGACTTTAGCGAGGGAATCGAGCGCATGGCGCTCAGAATCAAGGAGCGGATCGATCTAACTCAGCATCTGCACGAAGATCGTGAGCTCATGCTAAAAGAGCTAGGTGAGCTGCTGGACAATTAGATGATTTTTGATCGAAGACGCCTTTGTTGCTTTAACTTTGCTTTACGCACCTAAGATCACCGTAACAGAGTAAATTAACCAGATTAAGCGCGGGTTCAGGCTCGCCGAACTGTTATAGATACCAGCAGGTTAGCTTTTGTCCAAGCTCGCCTTAAGCCGATAGATTTGATAGGAAGACAAATATGCTTGATAGTTCTCAAGATAAATCCGCGCCGTTTGAGCGAATCTTGGTGGTGGATGATGACGCGAGACTGCGCAGCTTGCTGCAGCGTTTTTTGGAGGATCATGGCTATACGGTTAGAGGGGCGCACGATGCTGACCAGATGGATCGACTCATGGATCGGGAGCACTTCTCCTTGATCGTGCTGGACTACATGCTGCCCAAACAAGACGGGATCCAGATCTGCAAGCGCCTGCGGGAGAACGAGGTGACCACGCCGATTATCATGCTGACCGCCAAAGGCTCGGACGCTGATCGGATCGCAGGACTTGACGCTGGAGCCGATGATTATCTACCCAAACCCTTTAACCCTAAGGAGCTACTGGCTCGGATTAAAGCGGTCTTAAGACGACAGGTTCGTGAGATCCCAGGCGCCCCCAGTCAGCAGTTAGAAGTGGTGGAGTTTGGTCCTTGGTCGCTTGATCTGTCCACCCGCGTGCTGAAAAAAACCGACTCGGAAGTGACCCTAACCACCGGCGAGTTCTCTGTCCTAAAAGCCTTGGTTCAACACCCGCGTGAGCCCCTGACTCGTGAGAAGCTCATGAACTTAGCTCGCGGCCGTGAGTGGGGTGCCATGGAGCGCTCAATCGATGTGCAAGTATCGCGCCTGCGCCGACTGATTGAGGAGAACCCAACTCGTGCCAGGTACATCCAGACGGTTTGGGGCGTGGGTTATGTGTTTGTTCCAGACGGTGCGGCCGGATAAGCTGGGCTACCGGGTGCATTTTACTCAGGCCTTAAGATTTTGAGCTTATCTCGATTAAGCTCGCTACGCCTCAGCCAACTCAAGCCGCGCTCCTCCTTGTGGCGCACCACTTGGGTGGTGATGATGGTCGTGGTCGCAAGCTCGATCATGTGGATCAACTTTATCTGGCAGACGCTGTATTTGCCGCAGCTAAACCAACACGCGGTTGCCACGGTCAAAGAGATCCGCCTGCATCGCCAGATTCGCCAGATCCAAGCGCCGCTCAGGCCTGATTGGTTTAAAGACGCCTCCACTTTCGAGCTGATTACTGACCCCGCAGAGTTTCCTGATGTGCAAAGCAAGCTGGGCGTGGACTTCATCTCAGGCTACGTCGCTGAAACCATGAGCGCTCGCCTCAATCAGCCGGTTCAGGTGTACTTTAAGTTCAAGCCAACACCGGTGCTGTGGATCCAAACCGCTGATATGGGCGGCAACTGGTATCGCCAGCCGCTGGAGTTTTACGACAACTACGATGTCGGCGTGGTGATCGCTTGGCTGCTCATGATCCCGGTACTGAGCCTCATTGCGATCGTGGTGCTGGTGCGCCAGCTTAACCGCCCGCTTGAGCGCTTGAAGCTCGCCGCCAAAAACTATCTGCAAAATGGCGACTTTAGCCGGCTGCCCGCGCATACCGGCCCTGCCGAAATTCGCGAGGCCAACAAGGCGTTTAATCTGCTGTTCGATACGCTCAAAGCCAGTGAGGCTGAGCGCAACCTGATGCTGGCTGGGATCTCCCACGATCTGCGCACCCCGCTCACGCGGATGCGCCTGTCTGCTGAGTTTTTGCAAGACGAGGCGACTTCAGAGGGGTTGATCTTCGACATCAACGACATGGATGCGATCCTTGAGCAGTTCATCTCCTTTATGCGCGACGGCTCGGACGAGCCGATGAGTTCAACCAACATCAACTCGATCCTCGATGAGGTCAAGGTGCAGTTCAGTGATTTGGCGCTGATTGAGATCAGTGCGCCTGAGCTGCCCAAGGTGCCGCTGAGAGCCCTCTCGATTAAGCGATTGATCAGTAACCTGGTCACCAACGCGATCCGTTATGGGAAGCCCCCGGTTCATGTGCTGGCCTTTTTGAGCAGCAGCAAGGTTGTGGTGGAGGGTGAACCGGACAAGATCCTGCGCTGGTTAAACCTCGTGGTTCGCGATGAAGGCAGCGGGGTAGATGAGAGCCAGATTGATCAATTGCTTGAGCCGTTTCACCGCGGCGAGTCCGCGCGCACCACTCAGGGCACGGGTCTGGGCCTTGCGATCGTTAAGCGGATCACTGAGCTGCATGGCGGCACCTTGACGCTAAAAAACCGTAAAAATGGCGGACTGGAGGCTAAAGTGTGCTTGCCTTGGCACGACACGAGTGTGCAGACCGAGGCGGTGATCAATCAAGGCGATGAGCAAGATTGAGCTTCATAAGCTTGATTGATGAATTGCATAGCATTAGCGGCGCGACCATAACGCCCTGATCTCGATACGCGAGGTTCTCAAACGGGCTGTTTAGTGAGAGTAGCTACTCTCTTTATCCGGCTGCGCTAAGCAGCCTCGCTTTAGTTAAACCGATGTTCTCAAAACTGAGTGACTTCTTAGATATCGGAACATCACTCAACCCGGATCAGCACATCTCAACCTAGATCTCAGGCGTCAAGCAGTGCCTGAGCTTGAGCGATATCGAGCGTGCCCTCATAGATCGCTCGCCCAGTGATGATCCCCTCAATTTGCGAGTACGGCTTTAAGCGCTCCACATCACCCAAATCAGTGACCCCGCCAGAGGCGATCACGGGCAGTCCGCTAAAGTCAGCGAGCGCGACGGTTTGCTCGATATTGACGCCTTGCATCATGCCGTCACGGTTGATGTCGGTGTATACGATGGATGAAACCCCAAAGTCGGCGTACATCTTCGCTAAGTCGCGGGCGCGGGTATCGGTGACATTTGCCCAGCCGTGGGTCGCTACAAACCCGTCTTTAGCATCGATCCCGACGATCACTTTTCCCGCAAACTCGCGGCACGCCTCGCGCACAAATTCCGGCTCCTCAAGCGCTTTGGTGCCGATGATCACATAACTGACCCCGGCCTCCAAGTAGTGGCGAATCGTCTCAAGCGAGCGGATGCCACCGCCGATCTGGATCGGTAGGTTTTTGTGTTTGGCGGCGATGTCGGTGACCACTTGTTTGTGGGTGGGTGCCCCATCAAATGCCCCGTTTAGGTCCACTAAGTGCAAGCGGCGCGCGCCAGCGTCGACCCAGCGAGTTGCCATGGCAACCGGATCGTCGCCGAACACGGTGTCGTCGTCCATGCGGCCCTGTTTTAAGCGCACGCATTTGCCGTCTTTTAAGTCGATCGCGGGGATCATGAGCATGGGGAGTTTCCTGTGTCTTAAGTTTTCGCAGCGATCGATCTTCGCTGCTTTTAGCAAAATGCCGACGATAGTGAGCGGCGCTTAACCCTTTGGTTTTGAGTTCTTAACGCCTGCAGCCACCCAAAGTCGCCACAGCGCTGGATTCGTGATCTTAATTTTCCGGCGTAAATCCGCTCGGCTTCTCATAGTCGCCGCCGCTCAAAAACAGCTCACGCTGCTCGCTTAAAAACTGCTTGGCCTCTGGCTCAAACAAGCTTAAGTGTTTCTCATTGATCAGCATGGTTTGCAGGGCAACCCATTGATCCCAAGCTTTTTGTGAGTACTCAGCTTGAAGGCGACGTCCCAACTCGTTTGGAAAGGGCGGCTTTTCCATGGCGGGCAACTCGGCCTCGTACTTTTTACAAAAAACCGTGCTCATGCTGACTCTCCGTTTAACTTAAGCGCTTCTAAGCGCGTTCGGCCGCGAGCCACTGCCGCCGTGACTTGGTTGGGCGCGGTGCCACCTAAGTGATCACGAGCAGCCAGCGACCCCTCAAGGGTTAGGATCTCAAACACGTCCTCCCCGATCATGGGCGAGAAAGCGCTGAGCTGCTCAAAGCTCAAATCAGACAGATCGCAGCCCAGCTCCACAGCCAAACCCACCGCGCTGCCAACCGCCTCGTGCGCGTCCCTAAAGGGCAACCCGCGGCGCACCAAATAGTCCGCCAAGTCAGTCGCAGTGGCGTAACCTTTTAAAGTGGCCTCTCGCATGGCTTTGGGCTGCGGTTCGATCTCTGGGATCAGATCACTAAAAGCAAGCAGACAGCCTGAGAGCGTATCGACGCAATCAAACAAAGGCTCTTTGTCTTCTTGGTTGTCTTTGTTGTAAGCCAGCGGCTGGTTTTTCATCAGGGTCAGCAAAGTGGTCAGTTGACCAAATACGCGCGCGCACTTGCCGCGCACCAATTCAGGCACGTCAGGGTTTTTCTTTTGCGGCATGATCGAAGAACCCGTGCAAAAGCGGTCGGGGAGTTTCACAAAACCAAACTGCGCGCTCATCCACAGGATCATCTCCTCGCTCATGCGCGATAAGTGCATCATAAGCAGGCTACCCGCTGCGGCAAACTCGATCGCAAAATCGCGATCAGAGACGCCGTCCAGCGAGTTCTCACATATTCCCTCAAAACCTAAGAGTTCAGCGGTCATGTGGCGATCAATGGGAAATGTCGTCCCAGCCAGTGCCGCGCTACCCAGTGGCATCTGGTTGACGCGCACCCGAACTTCCTTGAGGCGCTGCGCATCGCGCATCATCATCTCAAACCAGGCCATGACATGGTGTCCAAAGCTCACCGGCTGCGCGGTTTGCAAGTGGGTAAAGCCTGGCATGATGGTGTTCGTGTGTTGTTCAGCCAAGCCCAGCATACCGCTCATGAGGCGGTGCAGTAATTTGAGTAGTGCATCAATCTGCTCGCGTAGCCACAGGCGGATATCGGTTGCGACCTGATCGTTGCGCGAGCGACCGGTGTGCAGTTTTTTGCCCGCATCGCCGATCAGCGCGGTTAACCGGCTCTCGATATTCATGTGCACGTCTTCTAGCGCCACCGACCACTGAAACTCACCGCGACTGATTTCGCCGCGAATTTGCGTGAGTCCATCAACGATGGCATTTTTCTCATCAAAGTTTAAACACCCGATGTGCTCAAGCATGGTAGCGTGAGCGATGGACCCGGCAATATCTTGGTTGGCCATGCGCTGATCGAAGGTCACTGAGGCGGTGAATTCAGCCACAAAAGCATCGGTTGCTTGGCTAAAGCGACCGCCCCACATGGAAGCGCCGGATTTTGGAGAGTTTGAGCTGGTATCGGTCATGGTGTGCACGGTTGAGCAAAGTGGGTGGATTATAACAAATCGAAGCTTTGGGTTTATCTATCACCAACAATATTAGGTTTCGCGCTTCGCATCACTTATAGTAAAATTTGTCAATAAGACTACCGGCTAAGTGCTTCGAGAAGCACTGATACTAATTTAGGTGGTTGCAAGCACCACAATTAAGGAGTGATTGTGAAGATTATCGTATGCGATGACGAGCCGATGGCGCGTGAGCGACTGGTTCGTATGGTGGTTGAAGTGGGACATGAACTGGTGGCAGCCACCAGTAGCTCAGAAGAAACAATTCAAGCGGTTAAAGAGCACATGCCCGATGTGGTGCTCATGGACGTGCGCATGCCCAACCAGGACGGTATCCGCTGCGCGCATCTGATCAAGGAGCTGCCAAGCTCTCCTGCGATTATCTTTGTTACGGCTTACGATCACTACGCCATCGCTGCTTTTAAAGCTCAGGCAATTGGTTACCTGTTAAAACCTGCCGGTAAAGAAGAGCTGATTGAGGCGCTCTCAAACGCCAAGCAAGTCAACAACGCTCAGCTGAATCACTTAAGAAAGCTCGACAACCCCGACGTCAAACCTGCTCGCCAGCACATCGCGGCTCGCACGCACCGCGGCGTTGAGTTGATCCCGGTTACCGAGATCTACTACTTCTTAGCGGATCAAAAGTACGTGAACGTCCGTCATAAAGACGGCACCGTGCTGATCGATGAGACGCTAAAAGAGCTTGAGGAAGAGTTTGGCAATCAGTTCTTCCGCATACACCGCAACGCGCTCTTGTCGCTCAGCTACCTTGAGGCGCTCGAGTCGATCGAGGGCGGTCAGTATCAAGTGGCGATCAAAGGCGTCGATGACAAGCTGTCAGTTTCACGTCGTCACTTGCCGGCACTTCGCGAGAAAGTTCAAAACATGTGAATTGAGTCTTAATCAACCCGTCCGTGCAGCGCATGTGGCGGGTTTTTTTTGGCCAAATGTCAGCGAGTTTGAGCTTTTAGCGTAAATTTGGTGGCGCGCTTCTGTTAACCAACACTAGCTTATGGCCACTGAGTAGATGGTTAATCAGTCAACTCGGTCAGATTAATTGTCTGAGTGAATTGATTTCAGGGTGCGGTTTTGAGCTGGTGTTTTTAGCGTGGGCATTTTAGGGTTAAAGGGTACAACTGGCCGCACGGATCACGTTGATACGACTCCAGAGTCACTGACAACCTATGGCTCAGACTGGCACTAAATCTAGCGCCCGCGTATCATGAGCCTTTGCTTAACATCTGATTTTATGAGCGATCACGCTGCAAACCAAAACTCCCCTGAGCACACGTTAGTCATCGCTACTCGGCAGTCGCCGCTGGCGCTCTGGCAAGCCAATCACGTCAAAGCGCGCCTTGAGGCGCTACACCCCGATCTCTCAGTCACGCTTGAAACCTTTGTGACTCAAGGGGATAAGATCCTCGATACGCCGCTGGCAAAGATCGGCGGCAAGGGGCTCTTTGTTAAAGAGCTTGAGCACGCACTGCTGGATAGGCGCGCTGATATCGCAGTGCACTCTTGTAAGGATCTGCCCATGGATCTGCCAGATGGGCTGGATCTGCCGGTGATCATGCAGCGTGAGGACCCAACCGATGCGCTGGTGTCTAACCAGTTTGCGCGCTTTGATGATTTGCCCATGGGCGCGGTGGTGGGCACTTCAAGCCTAAGGCGCAAGACCCAGTTGCTTGCGGCACGGCCCGATTTGCAGATTCGTGATCTGCGCGGCAACGTCGGCACGCGCTTAGGTAAGCTTGACAGCGATCAGTATGACGCGATCGTGCTTGCGACCTCAGGGCTGCTGCGCCTTGAGCTGGGTGAGCGTATCGCACAAACCCTCGATAAACAGGTTAGCCTGCCTGCAGTGGGTCAAGGCGCGCTTGCGATTGAGACCCGATCGGGCGATACGCGCGTGCTGGAGTTGATTACACCCTTGATCTGCGATCAGACGCAGGCCTGCGTGCGAGCTGAGCGCGCCATGAACCGCGCACTTGAAGGCGGCTGTCAGGTGCCGATTGCTGGTCACGCCACTCTAAACGGGGATCAGCTGACCTTGATTGGCCGTGTGGCAAATGACGACGGTAGCGTGGTGTTAGAGGCAACCAGCAGCGGCGCATCGAGTGACGCTGCGGCCATCGGGCTTAGGGTGGCAAACGAGCTGAAAACCCAAGGCGCCGATCAAATCCTTGCTGCTTTTTATACCCGCTGATGCTGCTCAACACCCGCCCCGATGATCTGGCAGCTGCACTAGAAGATGAGCTAAAAGCGCTTGGGGTTGAATCGGTGCACTTGCCGCTGCTCTCTATTGAACGGCTAAGCGCCCAGCCTGAGTTAGCGCTCGCCAAAAACTACCGGCTGGTGCTTTGCGTTAGCCCGCGTGCGGCTGAGTTTTTTTTGGAGTCGCTGAGCGAGAACCAGCTGCAAGTTTTTAGTCAGCAGGTGCTGATCGCGGTGGGCGCGCGGACCGCTCAAGTGTTAAGCGCAGCTGGCCTTAGCGTGCGGGTGCCAGAGCAAATAAGTAGCGAGGGATTGCTCGCCATGACTGAGTTTAAGGCTTTGCAGGCGGGCGACTCACTGATGATCTTGCGCGGGCAGGGCGGGCGCCGCTTGATCGATGAAGTGATGAGCGCGCGTGGCATCTTGGTAGATGAGCTAATTCTTTATAAGCGATGTGAGCCGGACAACTTAGAGGCGCGTTATGCGCAGCTTAAAAAGTCGAATCTGACTCAGGTGTTGATCACCAGCTTTGAGTCTTGGCAGCGCTTTGTGCAGATCGAATCCGATTTAACTCAGTATCGCTATCTGTTGCTAGGTGAGCGTCTGCTCAAGTTGATCGCACCTGATTTGAGCGCGGCAGCAGCTCAAACTGATAACCAGCCTGACATGAAATTTGAAAGTCAGCCTGATTTGAAGTGCGGAAGCCAGCCAGCGGCGACATTTGACCCGAAAAGCTTGTGCCACGTGCTAACCGATTTATCTCCAACTACTATTGCAAAGGCCTATCTGACATGGACATAACCGCAGCCCTGACTCGGCAAAATCACCCGCTCTTGGAGCGCGCCGCTCACGTTTACACCCAGCAGATGATTTGGGGCGACATGGACGCTTTTGGTCATCTGAACAATGTCCACTTTTATCGCTACTTTGAAAGCGCGCGGATCAGTGCGATGGAGCTCTACGGCAGTTTCGGCAGCGAAGGCAAAGTGGTGATCGCTAAAAGTAGCTGTAAGTTCCTGCGCCCAGTGGTGTTTCCTGACGTGCTGCACGTCGGTGTTACCTTATCTAGGCTTGGCGGCAGCAGCCTCACCATGGTGTACACCATGGTGAGCGAGGCACAAGGGGCGGTGGTTGCGATCGGCGATTCGGTTAACGTGTTCATCGACGATACAGGCAAACCCACGCCGATGACCCAAGGCGTGCGCGACCGCTTCGCCAGCTGGGTCGTGCCTGAGGCAGACTGATCAGTCTGAGTGTTTGAACTCGTGCGCCAGCACATAGGCAAACACACGGGCATCGCTCGCTTTAGCAAAATGCCCCTGCAGCGAGCGCACCGCGGCGTTTAGGGTCGCACCGGTGGTGCTGACATCGTCAAGTATCAGCAAAGTGTGGTTAAGCGGGGGCGCACGCGAGCTGAGTTGATTGGCGACATTTGCATGGCGCTCGGATCGGCTTAAGGTTTTCTGTTTGGGCGCATGACCGGTGCGCTTAAGTCCGCGCCAAATTTGTAGATCCCAGTGTTTAGCCAGCCTTTGCGCGATCAGATCCATGTGATCAAAGCCGCGCTCTTTGATGCGCGCAGTTGAGGAGGGCATGGGAACCAGCAAAGTCCCGGCGCGCGGCCTTGGCAAAGTTGCGATCAGCTCACTGAGCAGATCCGCCAGCTGCACCTGATTGTGGTACTTGTAGCTGTGCAGCAACTGATCGACCGGATAAGCGTAGCTGGCCGCAGCAAAAGCCGGCACGCTGACTGAGTGAATCTGTGCCTCATCAAAATCCCGAAGCGGCATGTCGCCAAAACACCCAGTGCACAAAAGTTTGCCTGGCACCTTGTTTTCAAAGCGGCAAAGCGCGCAGTACGGCGCCCAGAGTTTGTGCAGTGTTTGAGTCAGGTTCATAAAAGGTGTAGCCGGTTTTGTGTTGGTTTCATTTTTTATCTTTTAAGTTTTTTTGGATTTAATCGCCTAGTTTGATCGCAGCATAGCGCTCAGAGACAACATAAAGCTAATCAAGCGTCTTTGAGGCTGAGCTCTTGGTGAACCCAGCGCTGGATTAAGGCGCGTGACTGGGTCGATTGCGCTTGGCCAGAGGGTTGATCTGAGTTGCCTGAGGGCTTATCCGCGTTGGTTTTTTTCTCAAGCATCTGAGCAAATTGCACCGCCAGCGCGAGCAGTGCTTCATCGGTGCTTAGATCAGCCACATAAAAGTTGAGATTGCCGGCTTGGCGACTACCCAGCAGCTCACCGGGCCCGCGGATCTTCAGATCCACTTCGGCGATCTCAAAGCCATCGCTGCTGTTTTTCAGGGTGCTCAGGCGCTCCACTCCGGTTTCAGAGACTTTGTTTGAGTACAGCAGCACGCAGAAACTGGCCTCTGAGCCGCGCCCAACTCGCCCGCGCAGCTGGTGCAATTGCGAAAGCCCTAGCCGTTCGGCATTTTCGATGACCATCAGGTTTGCGTTTGGCACATCGACGCCAACCTCGATCACGGTGGTTGCCACTAAGACATCGAGCTTAGCGTCGATAAAGTCACGCATGACAGCAGTTTTTTGGTCGGCAGCTAGCCGCCCGTGGATGAGCCCGACACGGAGGCCATTTTGAGTTAAAAGCGGGTGAGCACTTAGTTCAGCATACAGCTGCTCAGCTGAGGTGGCGTCCAGCACCTCGGAGTCCTCGATTAGCGGGCAAACCCAGTAAGCTTGAGTGCCCGCAAGCAGGTTAGCGACCACGCGCTCAATCACTTGCTCGCGGCGGTTTTGTGACACCAGCACCGTGGTAATCGGTTTGCGGTTCTTGGGGAGCTCATCGAGTTTTGAAGTGTCCATCTCGGCGTATAGGCTCATCGCCAAAGTGCGGGGGATTGGGGTCGCGGAGAGTGCCAGCAGGTGCGTGTAGCCAATCCCTTTTTGGCGCAGCTTTAGACGCTCGTTAACCCCGAAGCGGTGCTGCTCATCGATGATGATGAGCCCCAACCGGCCAAAGTTCACCGACTCCTGAAACAGCGCATGGGTGCCGATGACGACCGAGCGATCAGCGATCTCGATCATCTGCTTGCGCTCAGTCTTCTCGCTGGCCTTAAGACTTCCGCTTAAAAAGATAGGCTCAATCCCGAGAGGCCTCAGCCAGCTGCCCAGACTAACAAAGTGCTGCTGCGCCAAGATCTCAGTGGGTGCGAGCAGCGCTACCTGCCAGCCGCCATCGAGTGCGTGACAGGCCGCAAGCGCAGCGATCAGGGTTTTGCCTGAGCCCACATCGCCTTGCAGTAAGCGGTGCATGGGCGCGCCGCTAGTCAGATCGTCGGTGATCTCGCTATACACCCGATTTTGCGCGCCAGTTGGTTCAAAGGGCAGGCCACTTAGGAGTTGATCGGCAAGCGGGCTAATTGCCGGACACAGCGGGGCTTTATGCGCTTTAAGCTCACTTCTAGAACCTAAGTGCATCAGCTGATGGGCAGTGAGCTCATCCAGACTTAGTCTGCGCTTGGCTTGAACTAACTTAAGTTTTAACTCTGCATCATCCATGTTGGCAGGGGGTAGGTGACTAAACTCAAGCGCGGCAAGCCAACTATCAAAATGCCCACCCATCAGACGCTGTGTCTCTGGCGTGTGTGCAATTAGATCCGCCAGTGGATCGGCGCTACTTTTTAGTAGCGGCAAACAAGAGCGGATCAGTGTTCGCCACTTGTTTTGACTCACGCCTTTGATGTTTGGGTACAGGCCACTTAAAAAGCGCTGCGGCGCAGGTTGGCTGGGTTTGCTGATCTCGGGGTGGCTCATGCTGAGCATGCCTAGGGTATAGCGGTTAATCTGCGGTTTTCCAAACAGATTTAGGGTGTTGCCGATAGAGAGCTTAGTTAAGAGTGAAGGATAGGACTTAAAAAAGCTGACATTTAACTCGCCAGTTTGATCGCTCAAGGTCGCGCTAATCTGAGATCCGCGGCGCTGCAAGTCAACTACGGTCGCCTGAACCAGCGCGGGTTTGTCTGGCATCAACTGATTGATCGGGTAGAGACGGGAGCGATCCTCAAAGCCCAGCGGCAAAGTCGTCACCAGCTTAAAGGGTGAGCTGATCCCTGCTTTGATCAGTGCTTGCTCGGTGGCTGCGCCCACAGCTGGCAGTGCGCTTAGCCTCTGAGGAAGATTAGAGAAGCTCAAGCGAGCGTTCGCGTCTGTTATGTGATTGGCGTGTTGAGTCATCGATTTCATGATCGCCTATCTCAAGCTGAATCAGACTGCCAAAGTCGGCTATCGGGGTATTCTTGCGATCAGCGTAGCGGATTTATGGATGAACTGTTTTAAACCGCTGTAAATCCAGTTTGGAGGGTCATTATGGCGCATCATCCCAGATCATGGTTATATCTGTTTAAGCGTCGTATACTAAATTGTGCGAATTGCGCATTTAAACAACACTATGGTTAAGTTATGAGTCGCCCCGGTAACACCCGACAGTCTGGATTTACGTTGATTGAGCTGATGGTCACTATAGGCGTCGTTGCAATCTTGGCTGCATTGGCAGCACCAAGCTTTCAAAGTCAGATCGCCAATTACCGGGCCAAAAACGATGCAGTTTCTATCGCGGCTTTTATTCAAGAGATACGTTCAAAGGCATTGGAGACTCGCCGAAGTGTCACTTTGAGTTATGACGCCAACCAAAAGATGATTTTTTGGGACTGCAATGCAGATGGCGCCAGATCAGCAGCCAGCGTCAATAGTTGCAGCCCTATCGGCCCTGAGCCCTTTTATCGAGTTGAAAACTCTGATGTACTCAGCAACGCATCAGCCGCCACTGACTACAACTTTGTATTTGATTCAAGAGGAGTACTGAATCAAACCCCTATCACTGTTTCGATCAAATCCACTTCTGGTTCTGCCAGCAAGAGCTATAGCGTGACAGTGGAACGAACGGGTAAAACGTTGGTGGTGTCATGAACATCGGGTCTGCCACTCCATCAAAATTGGGCTTAGCCAGAACTCAGGCAGGTGTGGGTCTTATCGAAGTGCTGGTTTCACTGCTCTTATTGGCTGTCGCGGTCTTAGGTTATATTGGTTTACAGACTCGTACGGTTGCTGCCACTAGTGATGGCCTTACCAAGTCCAACATGATCACCATCATGCGTGATCTGGCCGATCGCGTGCGCTACAACCCCACAGCGATCGCTGCCTATCAGAGTAACTTGGACACCTATAGCGGAAGTTACAAGTCATCTGGTACTGCAACTAAGCCTTCAAAAGATTGCGATAAAGCAGTATGCAGTGCTGCTGAACAGGCCGCTTTCGACGCTTTCGACGCGGCTACTCGAGGCTATCAAAGTGGTTTTGATATCCGCATGGCGATTTGTCCCGGAACGGCAGGTAACGGGATTATGGAGACGCGGTGTCTCTTGGGCTCTTGGGGTGATACGACAGCTACTATTGGAGCCGCCGCCGCCACTGATTGCATAGATACCGCCACGGGCAACTATTTCCGTCAGTCTCAGTGTTTGATTATGGAGGTTCAGTAATGAACAGCCAACGCTATTTTGAGCAAGGTTTCACCCTGATTGAACTCATGATTTCGATCACACTAGGTCTTTTGATTACAGCAGCTGCAGTTCAGATGCTGATCACCAGTTCTAGGTCGTCGACTGCTCAGCAAGCCGGATCAAGCATGATCGGTGATGAGGTGTTTAGTCTCCCAATATTAGTTGAAAGTATCCGCTCATCTAACTATGGCGCAAAGGCAAAAGCTAGCCAAACCCAATATGTGATGAACGAGACGACCCCATATGGCGGTATCGTTTTGAGTACGCTTGGGGCTGCCACTGACCCCGCCACTCAAAACCTTAACGCTATCGTTGCCAGTGCTGCCAATTTTGTGACTAAAGGCGCTCAGCAAACCAGTAATATTGTGGGTCAAAGAAGTGATCAGCTGACTCTTCAGCGCTTCACAGATACAGACACTATTGACTGTCAGGGAAACAGTGTTCCAGCAAATCGTTATATAGTGGAGCGCTACTTTGTGGCTCAAGACACATCCACGAATCGTGCAGGAGAGGTCAGCCCCCTCTCGCTTCGTTGCTCGGCGGGTAGCTATACTGCTGCTGACAAGACGGTCAATTCGTTTAAATTGCCAGATGGAACAGTAACCAGCTTTACTAACAGCGGCGAGATGCTCATCAGCCGTGTGGACTTGTTTCGGGTGCTGATCGGGGCTAACACATCTACCACGGTTTCTACTCAGCCCGCTCAAAACCAAACTCGTTTCTATTCGGTCGCTGACTACACCGCTCTTGCCTCTCCAAGGCCTAAAATCGTGGCTATTAAAGTTGGCATCATCTCTCGCTCTGAAAATCCGGTTAATTCGGGCATCGCCAGTGCTGATCAGGTCTTTAATGTGCTGGATCTAAGTGGCTTAAAACTTAGCAGTGGAAGTGGCACATCGACCAACTATCAACGAGACGTAATTGAAAAAACTGTGATGGTGCGAAATGCAAGAGGTTAAGGTGTCCCGAGGGTCCTATGCACCGCGCAATCAGCGCGGCGCCACTCTGATCTTAGTTTTGCTAATCTTGCTGTGCTTAACCTTGATAGGTGCTTACTCGGTAAGACAAAGTGCGACTGATGCATCGCTAACCACCAGCTCACAGATCAATGAGTTAACCTTTCAGACCTCTGAGATGGCACTTGCGAAGATTGAAGCTGACGCCAGAAACAACAGCAACTCCCTTGAGATCACCAATTTCAGAGGTTACTTGCTTCAGCCTGACAAAACCAATAACCCAATTACTTTTTGCCTAAGACCTAAGTCCAGCCGTCTGTTTTCCTATCAGCAAATTACCGAGAGCTTGCTTGGTCAGCCAGGCAGTTTTGTTTCTGGAAAGAATGGCGGGTTTTGCAATCCTAACGCTTCAGCAGATTTCTTGACTAGCCGTAACGCCAGCATGACCCAGGTGACAGCGGTCAACACCATACCGGATAAATGTATCAACTTTGCTTGCGAGCTAGATGGCACTTCGACTAACGATTTAAGTTTGGGCGCCTCTGATTCGAGCATCAACACCAAGTTTATCCAGGTACATTCGGTATCGGTTTTGCCTTCCTTTGCCGCGACGCTTGGCTCGGCAACAAGTACCACCACCACCGACCTAAGTGGCTGCCTCAGAAACACCAGCATGCTTAGGGCTGGTGCAGACGGTAAACCGGAGTACGACTCAACTGGCATGGCAGGCTGCTTGCGAGCACTGAACGTACCACATGACATACACAGCCAAACATACGAATCTTATGTACTGGGATTTGATACTTTATGAAGATGAGCAGGAAGCTTAAACAAGCAGGAGCAATATCATGAATATGCTAATCAATAAGTTCCACCCTAGGTGCTTATCGCGGTTTTTTGTCCTGCTCATCGCTAGTGTTTTTTGCCTGCAGGCGCAAGCCAGTGATCTTGACATCTACCAAGATGGTGGGGTTGATGACGTGGTAATCACGCTCATGCTCGATGTGTCAGGGAGTATGAATGATTTTGATTATGGGCCGGGTGATTTCACAACGGCAAATGGAACTGGATATAGCAGTGTAACTCTAAGCGGCATAACGTTTAGAACCATTGGCCCGCGTTGCGCAAGCACTCCAACTTATAGGCTGCACAATCCTCCAAATTCTACTGTGCCAGGCTATGAAAAATACAAATTTGCTATGCCAATCAGTCAATGCCGTGAAAAACCCTACACTCGTCGCATCGACGATCTTAAGATGGCGGTTTGGGATGTGACTGAGTCTCTTGATCCTGCTTTTATATTGGGCTTAGGCGTATACCCGATAAACGAGGACAATGATGGCAATAGTGACAAAACAGGAAAAGCGGGCAAAATCATTGTTGCAGCAAATGCGCTAGAAGCCAGCGTAGCTGATCCCAGAAACACCAGTTCAGCGATCTCGCAAAGGGATTTGATCAAGCGTGAGGTAAGCAGCCTCAGTGCATTTGACGGTACTCCCGCCGCTAACGCCTATGCAGAAGCGACTGCCTATATGTTGGGCCGGACAACGACCGATGTAGTGGTTTCTACCAACGTACGAGTGACAGGATACGTTGATCGCTCGTGCTCGTTTTTCGGAGGCTGTCGTAACGACGTTTATTCATGCAACAGCAATTCAACAAGTACTTTCACCTTAGCTGGTGCTAATTGGCAAAATTGCTCCAGTGCGACGCGACGTCAAGCTGGTGTGCGTGATGATCAAATCAACTATCAGCTCTTTCCATTTGATCGACAAGCCCAAACAACAGTTAGTTGTGGTTTCTTTTGTACCGCAGACAGAACCTACTTCGGTCTTCAAGAGCAGGTAACAACAAACGAGTCGTCGCAATACAGTGGCTTTCCTTTGTCTGTGTCAACTACAAAAGCTGGTTCCCGCTACAGCTCTCCTGTTATAAACGCTGTGAGCGAATGCGGTGGTAACGGCATATTCTTCCTTACTGATGGTGAGCCTAACGGGTCAGGCACTGACATCGCGACTTCTTTGATGAAAAATGCCACTGGAACCAACAGTTTTACTTGCTCAAACTCGCAGCTCAGCAATGCGAATACGGGATCGGGCAATGCATCTGCTTGGACCTGTATGGGTAGTTTGGCAGTGGACCTCGATAACAGAACCAATGCGCCAGGCACTCGTATCTTCACGGCGACATCAGGATTTGGCCCCATATTTGACAGTATTGGCGCGGCGATCAACAACAAGCTGAGCGAATTCCCATCTGACTCTCGTATCCCAACCCTGATCGAGGAAGGTAGCTTGACACTGGCTGATTGCGATATAGCAGGTGCCAGTGCAGACGCCAAAAACCTATGTAAGTTGGGTATCTTGGGTAAAGGTGGTTTTAGTTTTGGACAGAACAGCACCGACGTATCTGCGGCGATTAAGCGCTTTGCCGAAGGTACCAGCGGACCTCAAGAGAAGATCTCAACGGGCACCATGAGTGTTCCAGTTGACTCGCTCAACATCGTGCAGTCACAAAACGAGATATACCTGCCAATTCTGGGTATCAATCGTGAAACACCTATTGGGCTTTGGCCGGGTAACCTCAAAAAGTATCAGATCAAAAACGGGACAATTGTCGCCAAAACTCGCACAGGAACTAGTACGACGACGACTCTGTTCAGTAGCCGAGATGGTGATTTTAAAACCTCTGTTTGGGACTTTTGGAATACAGACAGTGCCAGCCAACCAGACAATGCTGATCCTGTAGTTGGTGGAGCACGTTCAAAGCTGCTGGCAAATTCGATACCAGCCAATGGACAAACCCCCGCTACACCACCAAACCGGTTTGCTTGGATCAACAACGGTAGCGCTCTGTCTCGCATCAACGTCATCGGCACCACACCTTCTGGATTTGGCGTCTTAACTGATGTAGCAAATGAGCGCAAGATTAACCTATTTAATTTCTTAGGCTACCCAGTTCCGCCAGGATTCAACGGAACAACCACAATCAATGATGGAACTACTTTAAGCATCGATAACCAGCCAATCGTTCAATCAGCGAGCAACAAAGTCATGGGAGCGGTGCTTCACTCGACTCCTCAGCTGATCACTTACTCAGCCAGCATAAACACAGACGGAGAAGTCGGTAATCGTAAAGACTTTCTCCTGTTTGGTTCTATGGATGGGGCGCTGCACTTGGTTGATGATGATACCGGTAAAGAAGTCTTTAACTTTGTTCCAAAAGAGGTGCTCAAGCGTCAAGGCCAAGCATTTATGCCTGGAGGTACTTTCACTCAAAATCAAGGCATCCCTTATGGGGTAGATGGACCTTGGACCGTCTACTCGGTACTTGCTAATACACTGACTGATATCAGGGCCAAACAAGTGTTGACCTTTGGTGGCCTGCGTATGGGTGGATCGAACTACTATGGACTTGACCTCACTAGTTACACCAGTCCCAAGCTGGTATACAACGTGGGTTCAACTTATGCGGACAGCATCAATTCAGAAGGTACGCTAATCTCTAACGTGGTCAGTGCAGTAACGGTTTCTAACGCTGGCTCGGGTCCCGACTTTAGCGCTATGGGGCAGACTTGGGGTAAACCTTCGGTAGGGTTTGTGACAGTTGGTGGCAAGAAGACCATGGTTAACTTCCTACCTGGTGGATACGACGTATGTTATGAAAAACCAGAATTTAAGTTAAGTTCTGGATCTACCCTAAGCCTAATCAGTGGCACAACTTGTGCCAACAAAACCAAAGCGCAGGGTAGTGCTGTGTATATGGTCGGTGTAGGCACCAGTGAGATTGATGCAAGCACGGACAACGTGAAAAACATCAATCTGAGCAGCACCAACAAAGGGCGCTTACTGTGGTCAACCGACACTGGATTGCGTCATAGCGTGGTGAGTGAGATTCGTGTCTTGGACAGAAACAACGATGGTCTTTCAGATCATCTATATTTCTCTGATCTGGGTGGTTCGGTCTATCGAGTTGATATCAACAACGACAAAAACACCAACTTCACAGCTAGTGCTCCTGTAAAAATCTTGGATGCAAGTGGTGCTGCAACTGGAAGCGACGGCCCTCCTCGTTTTTATGAGCGGCCGTTAGTGACATTTGTTCGTTTAGACAACTCTCAACAAGTTGTAGCAACCGTGACGGTTGGGAGTGGCGATAGAAGTTCGCCCTTGTTCGCTGATCGTAGCACTCCTAATCGACTCTATACGGTGATTGACAAAGACATACCCCGAGCTGATATGTTCACCTATGACAACCCCGCCACCACAGGGACAAATGAATCCTCCATCTTGGCTAGAAGTAGTCTGGTGACTAAAGATTTAAAACCAGCTGATTTTGGTGGAACCAGCGCAGCTAACAAACTTCTTGAGCTAAAGTTTAACGTAGCGGATGCGACGGCACTAAAAACTGCCATCAATGCCAATGAAGCTCAGGGTTGGTTCTACAAACTTGACATGTTTGAGGGGACGAACGGAGTTAAGGGCTTGAAAGTTTTTAATGAGCCAGACGCGCTTAACAGGCGTCTCAACATTAACGTCTTTAGTCCAGAAACAGAGCTAGGCATATCAAACTGTGCTGGAGGCGTCAGGGGGTCAAGTATGAGGCAATTAATGTGTCTTCCTTATGGTGCCTGTCCTGGACTTGAAACCAGTACTCCATTCCTTCGCTCTGGTAAGGGTATTGTTGACAGCTTCGTGGTCTCCCTCAACGAAACTGGTGATAGCAGGACTACGATAGGGATACTTGATACTAAGTGCGAAGGAGCTGAGTGTGATCGCTGTCTTGGAGACGCTTGTGCTACGGTTTGTACGGGTTCTAGCTGTGGAGGTGGCACTACTGGAGGTGATCCTGGATTCAAAGAGAAGTTGCTGGGTGAGCGCGATCTCAGACCTCTCGACTGGTTACAGCGCAAATGAAGCAAAACCAGGGCTTCACCTTGATAGAGCTCATGATTACGGTAGTAATTGTGTCGATCTTAGCAGCGATAGCGGTGCCGAGTTACCGACAGTACGCAGTCCGCAATGCTGAATCACTCTGCCAGAGTGAGTTACTTAAGGTCAGTACGGAAGCTCGGAATTGGCGTAGCCAACGTCTAAGCTACCAAGGGTTCAGTCCTAGGACTGCAGGAGACACATTTGTAGCGTCTTACTGCACTCCTGCCGCTAACTGTAGCTGCCAAGTTAGTCTTTATGATGGTTCGGATACCACTAAAGACCTGCAAGCAGGCTCTGGGAACTCTTTCGTTTTGAAAGGTGTTCCGGTTGGTAACTTTGTTAATCAAGCCAGTACTTACTTGATCGACTCTAAAGGACAGCGCTGTTTTAAAAAAGCCTCTGATACCTTTACCCTGACTCAGGTCAGTGGTTGTCCAGCGACCAATTCCGCTAATTATCGATCTTGGTGATTTATGAAGATTAGAGGTTTTACTCTCATTGAGCTCATGATCGCTGTAGCGATTGTGGGCATACTCGCTGCTATAGCACTGCCCAGCTACTCGGCCTATGTGATTCGTACCAATCGCGGAGATGTGCAGTCTGAGCTCAGTCGGTTAGCTGCAGAGATTGAAAGTAAACAGATGGCTTATCGCCGAGTTCAAAATATCCCAGTTACTTCGCTTGGGCTTAGTGCTGCTGGCAGTATTAATTACCCAAATAGAAACCCCATATATACCATCAGCTTGACGCCAGTAAATATAGGCAATATCGGATCAGAAGCGTGGACGTTGAGTGCTGCGCCCGTTGCAGGCAAAGCAAACGATTCAAACGGTAGTGTGATCATCAACGCCCAAGGTCAAACATGCTGGATCAAAGGAAGCGCTTGTACCCCAAGTGCATCCACGAGCTGGGATGGTCGTTAACCTTCACTTGCAATATGTTTCAAATAAAAGTAAAATTTTGATCCTTTTTTGCGAGTCTTAAACCCTCGCTTTTAAACCAGAGTGGATTGATATGGTAGTTATTCGTTTGTCTCGCGGCGGCGCAAAAAAACGTCCTTTTTATCAAATCGTGGTCGCTGATCAGCGCAACCCACGTGACGGTCGTTTCATCGAGCGCATTGGTTTTTACAACCCGCTAGCGAAAAACGACGCAGAGCGTCTGCGTCTGGACCGTGAAACCTATGAGAGCTGGATCGCTAAGGGCGCTCAGCCTTCAGATCGCGTTGCCAAGATCGCTAAAGTTGCTGTTGAAGCTGCTTAATTAGTTATCAGGCCAGATCACTGTGATTAAAGTCGGCGAGATTCGATCGGCTCACGGTATCCAAGGCTGGGTAAAGCTGTACTCGTATACCGACCCAAGGCAAAATCTTTTTGATTATCTGCCTTGGTCGGTTTTTTTGCGTGGTAAGCCCATTGAGTTAACACTTGATGGCTGGCGTGAGCAGGGTAGCGGGATCGTGGTTAAGTTTGATCAGATCAAAGATCGAAATCAGGCCGAAGCACTACTGGGTGCCCAGATCTTCATTACTGAAGAGCAGATGCCTAAAGCTAAGCAGGGTGAGTACTACACCGCTGATTTGATGGGCTTTGAAGTCATCAACCTAGATGACGAAAAGCTGGGTGTGGTATGCGGTTTTTTTGATACCGCAGCCCATACGATCTTAGAAGTGGGCGAGCAGATCGATTCAAACCCCAAGCACGCCATCCCCTGGCATGACAGCGTAGTCACCAGCATAGACACTGAGCACAAGCGAGTGTCGGTGGATTGGCCTGCTGAGCTTTAGTGCGACGATGCACTTTTTTGTCATCACGCTTTTCCCTGAGATGTTCACCGCCTTAAGCGACAGTGGTATTACCCGCAGAGCTTTTGAGCAGGGGCTGAGCAGCTTAACCCTCATCAATCCTCGTGACTTTGCGCAGGGCAACTACCGCCGAGTTGATGAAAAACTCGCTGGCGGCGGCGCTGGTATGGTGATGATGGCAGAACCGCTGATTAAAGCGATCGAGCAAGCCAAGTCACAGGCAGCTGTTTTGGGCTGCAAGTCAATTGAAGTGATTTACCTGTCCCCGCAAGGGCAAACTTTAGATGAGTCAAATGTCTGCAATCTGGGTGATCGCAAGAGTTTGATATTGCTGTGTGGGCGCTATGAGGGCGTGGATCAGCGTGTGATTGACGCTTTAGTCGACCATGAAATCTCGATTGGTGACTATGTGCTCAGCGGCGGTGAGCTTCCAGCGATGGTGCTTATGGATGCCCTAATCCGCCGCTTGCCAGGTGCTTTGGGTGATGAGCGCTCAGCGCAAACTGATTCTTTTGTAGACGGACTGCTCGGTTATGCGGTCTACACCAAGCCCGATGAGATCTTGGGCCAAAGCATACCGGCGGTGCTCAAAAGCGGGGATCACAAAAAGATTGAAAAGTGGCGCTTTTTAGAGCAATATACGCGCACCAAAAACCGCCGGGCAGATATGCTGGCGAGTTTTAAGCCCAGTAAAGAGCAGCTCAAGTGGATCAGTGATGCGAAGCTGGACACATAACAGCAGCCTGATTGGCTGACATTTAACCTGAGTAGTATGCGCCGCACCTGTTGCACAGCCTCTGTACTCGCGCCTAAAACAGGCATTATTGGAGAGACCCATGAGTAATCAGCATCCGTTAGTACAGGCAGTCGCCGACGCGCAACTGCGCACCGACATCCCAGCGTTCAGTTCAGGCGATACGATCGTTGTTCAGGTTCGTGTAAAAGAGGGCGACCGCGAGCGTCTGCAGGCTTTTGAGGGTATCGTGATTGCCAAGCGCAACCGCGGCATCAACTCAGCTTTCACTGTGCGTAAAATCTCAAGCGGCGTGGGCGTTGAGCGTGTTTTCCAGACTCACTCACCGATCGTTGCTGGTGTTGAAGTGAAACGTCGCGGTGAAGTCAGACGCGCCAAACTTTACTACTTGCGTGAACTCTCTGGTAAGAAAGCGCGTATTCGTGAGCGTCTTAGTGGTCGCAACGAATCAGCTAAAACCATTGCACCGCCGAAAACTAAGCCGGTACCTGAAGCCAGCGAAACCGCTGAGTGAGATAAAAAACGCGCTTAGCGCGTTTTTTTTGGCCTACTGGCTGCTGGGTACTACCACTCCTGAACTCAGGGTGGATTAAAGCGAGTAACCTGCTTATATTAGGTAGGTAATTTTTAGTACAGAACCTACGGGTATTTATTCATCCTAAGCGGGCGCTCACTCATTGTTCAGTTTGTCTCTTAAATCGCTCCAGTTAATCTCCAGTCAGTCGCTGGGGGTTTTGTTTGCCTGCCTTTTGGCACTGCCTGCTCAGGCAAACGAGCTCAGCCCTGAAAACTTGATTCAGCGAACCATCATCAATCACCCGCGGGTCCGATCGGCTGAAGAAGTGGTCAATGCCAGAGATCAAAGCTTGGCGGCAGCAAAACTCAGTCGGTTTCCCGCACTCACGGTGGATTCGAGCTATACCAATCTGGGGCCAACCGCAGCGATCGATTTGCAGCAACCAATTTGGACAGCGGGTAGCGTTGAGGCAAATGTCCGCAGGGCCAGATTTGACTCGTTTGCAGCCAAAGCCGATGTTGAGACTCAGCGTTATAACCTCTCGGTCAGCACCATCGATGCTTGGGAAGAGCTGATGCAATCGCTGGAGCTTCAGCAAATCTACCGCAGTAGCCTGATGGAACTGGATCGCTTTGAGCAGATGATCAATCGGCGGGTTGAGGCGCAGGTTTCAGCGCGGATCGAACTTGATCTGATCATGAACCGCATACTGCAAACTGAAGATGCGCTCAGAACCGCTGAGCAGCGCGAGCAAATCGCCCTTGAGCGCTTGGCTCAACTGGTCGGTGCGCCCATCGGTGACGGTGCTTTGGCTTCGCGCCAATCGCTCGACCCACTGGTGTCGTATGTAAAGGCGCAAAGCCGCTCTCTTGATCCGCTGCAGATCGCCACTCAAGTCCAGCAGCACCCACTGGTGGTGCAGTCGCGCTATCAAAAGCGAGCTGCCGAAGAATCGGTAACGGTTGAAGAGGCCAGAAAGTGGCCTCAACTGGTCGCCCGTTATCGACATGAGTACATACAAAGTATCGAGGAGGACCGAGATACGGTCTCGGTCGGTTTTCAATACGCCCCCGGTGCTGGTTTCTCTAACTACGCTCTAGCCAAAGCTCAGGCTGCTCAAGCGAGAAGTCTTGAGTTTGATACTGAGGCAACCCGGCGCGACTTGGTTGAAACACTGCTGGTGGAGTATCAAATCATGGAGTCTGCGATCGGACGAATCGATGCGCTTAAAAAAGCAGTCGATGGCTCTAAGGTGGTGCAGGACTCCTACGAGCGTCAATACATCGCTGGCCGCAAACAGTGGTTAGATCTGCTCAACGCGCTTTTAGAAGTTCAACAGTACGGAGTGGATCTGGCGCAGACGAAAGTCAGCATGATCGCCGGTTACTACCGTGTCCAACTGGGCTTGGGTCAACTTACGTGGCAACAAACATCATGAATCAGTCTTACATAATTCAGCTGAGCTGGGCACTTGCTCACCTGTATGAGTCAAATGGCATTTCTATCAATCGGATGCGATTGAGTGATGCTGAGCAAAATTTGCTGCCCACTGACAAGCCCATCGCCGACTTGCGCCTGTTCTTAGACCGCATCAATGAAAATGCTGCGCCGGCGAAACTTGACGATCCAGATCCTGCTCACCTGCCTGCAATCGCCTACGATAAAGAGCTTGGCTGGGGCGCCGTGATGGGGCGCACGCCAGATGGCCGATTGATATTTAGGCAAAAAGGCGGCGAGCAAAACCTAGACGTTGATCGGCTGATCGAGAACTTTTACAAGATCACGCCAACTTCGCAAAAGGCGGATCAGACCAGCTTTCAGCAGTTGGTGCGCCAAAACTTGCTCAAGTACAAAGGGGTGATGATTGAGGCGGTACTGGCGTCATTTTTCATCAACGTATTGGCGCTGGCCGTTTCCTTGTTTTCGATGCAAGTTTATGACCGAGTGATCCCCACTCGAAGTGAGTACACTTTGATCATCCTTGCCTCTGGCGTGATCATGGTGATCGTGTTTGAGATGGGCATGAAGTTCGCTCGCTCAAAGATCATGGATCAGGTGGTGGTGGGGATCGATAACCGACTATCTCGATCGGTGTTTGAGCGATTGCTAAACGTGCGAGTTGATCAACTACCTGGATCGGTTGGCACCATGGCGGCTCAGCTCAGGGGCTATGAGCAGATTCGCAACTTCTACACCGCGACGACGCTGTTTACGTTGGTCGATCTGCCCTTTGGTGTGCTGTTTTTGGTGATTATCTCGATCATCGGTTCACCGCTTGTGGCTGCAGTGCCTTTGATTGCCGCAGTCTTTGCTTTAGCGATCGGTCTATATACCCGCCGCACCATTGATTTGCTGGCCGCTGAAGGCGCTGAGGCGTCTTATCGCAAAACCGGAATCCTAGTTGAAGCGGTTGAAGGGGTTGAGACCATCAAGGCGGGGTCGGGCAGCTGGCGCTTTTTGTCGCGCTGGTTAGATGTGCTGGGTATCACGGTTGAAAACGACCTCAAGATGCGACGTTCAACCGATTATCTAAGCTACGTGTCCCAGTCGCTGCAGCAGGGCAGTTATGTCGGGATCGTGATCGTCGGGGCTTATGTCGTGATGTCGGGCGGTATGACCATGGGCGGCTTGATCGCTTGCTCTATCTTAGGCGGTCGAGTTCTGGCACCGGTTATGCAAATCCCCAACCTCTTGGTGCAGCACGCGCATTCACGCGCAGCGCTAAAAAACATCGAGAGCTTATATGCACTTCAGCAAGACAACCACGGCGTCGATCGTCCGCTTGCACCAAGCAACCTCAAGGGTGACTTTGCGCTCAGTGGGGTTGCGTTTAATTACGGGGAAAACCAAAACCCGGCACTGCAAATCCAGGATCTCAAAATCCAAGCCGGAGAGCGCGTGGGTGTGCTTGGACCGATTGGTTCAGGTAAGTCGACATTGCTCAGGCTTATGTCTGGGCTCTATGCACCGACCCAAGGCCGGGTGATGATCGATGGGCTGGATATGGCGCAGATCTCGCGTGAGACACTTAGCCAAAAAGTGGGTTACCTGCAGCAGGATCACCGATTGTTTCAGGGAAGTTTGCGCGAGAATCTGCTGATCGGTATGCCAGATCCGGGTGACGATGTGATCCAGCACGCCATCAATCGAAGTGGCCTGATTAACTTAGTGTCTGGGCATACCAGCGGATTGGATTTGCCGATTTCCGAGGGCGGTAAGGGGTTGTCTGGAGGGCAAAAGCAGCTGGTTGCCTTTACGCGCATACTTTTGACCGAGCCTCAAGTGATGCTGCTTGATGAGCCAACCGCCTCCATGGATGACCGACAAGAGCGCCAGTGTATCGCGGTACTTAAACAAGAGCTTAGCCAAGGCAAGACTCTGGTGGTTTCAACGCACAAGATGCCTTTGGTTGAGCTAGTCGATCGGCTGATTGTGGTGGTTGGCAACAAGATCGTCATGGATGGACCCAAGGACAAAGTGCTTGAGCGCCTCAAGGGTCTGGATGCGGCTGCGCAGACACACGTGGAGCAGAAGAAAACTCCTTCGCCATCGGCGGTTAAGTATTCGGCTGGTCAAGTCTCAGCACAGATTAATCCGTCAAGGGATTCATAAATGTCACAAAATAAAAAACAGTTGGGTGATTTGGATTCACCCAAAACCATCCGCTACACCATGTGGCTGGCCATGATCGGTATCTGTGTTTTGCTGGTTTGGTCATACTATGCTCAGATTGATCAGGTGACGCGTGCCCAAGGTACCGTGATTGCCAGTGAGCGAACTCAGGAAGTTCAAGCGTTAGATGGCGGGATACTCACCCAGTTGTTGGTTGCTGAAGGAAGCAAGGTCACGCAAGGTCAGTTGGTTGCCGTGCTTGAGGAAGGTAGGGCGCAGGCACAAGTCAGTGATCTTGAGTCGACGGTTGCCGCACTGCAGATATCTAAAGCGCGCTTGGAGGCGGAAGTTTATGGCAATCCGCTAAAATTTGATCCCAAGCTAAACGAGTACCAAGAGTTCATACGCAACCAGACCAACCTGTATGAAAAACGTACTCAGGCTATTGATGAAGACATAGCGTCAATCAACCGCATGTTGGTTCTGGCGCGTGAAGAGCTCAAGCTCAATCAACCGCTACTGGCTTACGGTGATGTTAGCCGGGCAGATATCATCCGGTTGCAGCGCCAGGTAGCTGACCTTGAGGCTCAGATTGCCAACAAGCGCAACAAGTACTTTCAAGATACTCAGGCTGAACTGACTAAAACTCAAGAAGACCTGAACAACAACTTGGAAAAGCTGCGTGAGCGTTCTCAGATCCTTGAGGAGAAAAGACTCTATGCGCCAACAGATGGTCTGGTGAACAACATCGACATCAACACCATTGGCGGGGTTGTGCGCCCAGGTGAGACGATCATTGAGATACTGCCAACCAGTAGCGCCCTAGTTGTTCAAGCTAAGGTAACCCCAGCAGACATTGCCTTTGTTAAAGAAGGACAAGAAGCATCTGTGAAGCTCGATGCCTATGACTTTTCGATATTCGGCGCAATGAACGGAGGAGTGGTATATATTTCTCCTGACACCATCGAAGAAGATACTCCAGAAGGTAAAAAGACCTTTTATCGTGTTTTGATTCGCATTGACGACGCAGAAGTGGAAGGCCGTGGGGCTGAAATTGTAATTCGTCCCGGTATGACGGCCACGGTTGACATCAAGGCCATGGATCGCAGTGTGCTATCCTACTTGACTAAGCCTATCACCAAAACTTTGTCTCAAGGGTTAGGCGAGAGATAAGTGTCAACATAACAATTTGAAGGTTCAAAATGCCCGGGAGATTAAGATGAGACTCACTAGATTAACTCAATCAGCCATCATCGCTTCGGCGATGCTAGCTGGCTCCTGGGCTCAGGCCGATGCTACCCGTGTGTCCGATACGGTGATTAGCTGGGACTCAGAAAAAGAGATCGGCTTTACTCCGCTTCAGCCCCTGCAGATTCCTGCTGATAAAGCCAACATGGTTTTTTATCGCGTGGCCGATGGTAGTACGGATCAATCTGACGTTAACTTAGCCATCAATGGTCGATATTTGACCAGTCTGTCGTCTGGCAACTACGTGAACACGGTCAGCTGCGCGGCCTTGTCACTGACCAGTGCCAACGAGACGGCCATGAAATCAAACGACTTGACCGTCAATGCGCAGACATTTGTCTTGCCAGTTCGCACCAACCAATACTTCGCTGTCAGCGTCAATGGCGCGACCGCTAGCGTCGAGCGTGTCGAGCAGGCTGTAGCGCTGGAAGCGATGCAAGGTATGCAGTTGCAGACACACATGGTTGACCGCACCCAAGCGTCAGGATGTCCCGATATCCCGCTGCCGCCTGTGGTTGCTGCCCCAGCAGAAGCGCTGGCGCTTGAAGATGTCTACTACTTTAACTTCGATGTGCGCACGGTCGATGCAACTGAAGAGAACCGAGCCAGAACCTTTGCTCAAAAAGTGGTTGCCGCTGACATCAGTAATTACCTGGTCTACATCGCAGGTTTCGCTGACCCAGTTGGTACGGATCAATACAACGACGTCCTGGCTGATGATCGCGCCAAAGACATCGTCAAGCTTTACATCGACAGTGGTATCCCCTCGGATCGTATCCAGTACCGCAGCTTCGGCGAGAATCAGCCAGTGGTTGATTGCGGTGCAGCTGCCAACAACGCTCTGCGTAACGAGTGCAACGCGCGCAATCGCCGCGTCGATGTGCAGATCACGACCCAAGAGTGAGTCCGCTAACTCAAGTTTGATTAAAGGCAGCCTCCGGGCTGCTTTTTTTAGCTCAAATGCCGCCGCTCGCCGGCATCTGCTTAAGACAAAGCGCTGCGAACTAAAACGCGTCTGATCCCATCAAGATCCACTAGCATCACCCCATAAGTTGAAGCCGAATGCCTCAATTATTTAGCGTTTCCGCATCGTGGCTGCGATAGCTTTTTGGATAGGGTGTTGTGAAGGTTGCCGATTCAATTAGCTTTGTTTGTGCTCAAATTAACGCGCACGATCACCGGGAACACTCCAAGGCGCTGCCAAGCCTCGCACGGATAGTGACCATGTAACCCTCACGATATCTCACCCTTGAGTTGTCTCTGAACCGGTTGCCATTTGAGGTAATCGACAGTAGTTAACTGGCTATCTCATCTCAATCACAGCATGATGACTATCAACTAAAGCTTGTCTTTTCTCACTATGTCGCCTCCGTCCACATCTGAAACTTCCCCCGCCTCGCCGCTGAGCGGCTTTGCTGGCGTGCTGCGCTATAGCAGCCGTGCGCTTGGTTTGGTGTGGGAAACCTCTCGCTGGATGATGCTGGGGCTGGCGCTGTGCACGCTGGTCGCTGGAGTCCTGCCTGCCGTGGCCGCCTGGGTTGGCCAGCTGATTGTGGATGGGGTAGTGAGTGCGATGCAGGTTCAGCAAACAGCGACTGATCCCAATCTGCTAGTGACCATCACACCGGTGCTTAAACTCGTGGGGGTTGAAGCGTTGATCATCGGGTGTATCGCCTTGGCCCAGCGCGGCCTCTCAGCCCAGCAGTCGCTGCTGCGGGCTTTGCTGGGGCAAAAAGTCAATGTGATGATCCTTAAAAAAGCGGGACAGTTGTCGCTGAGTCAGTTTGAAGATTCAGAGCTATACGATCAGCTTACACGCGCGAGGCGTGAAGCGTCTTCGCGCCCACTGGCACTGGTAAACAAAACCTTTGGACTGCTGCAAAACGCGATCTCACTGGTCAGCTTCGGGGTGCTGCTCGTGCAGTTCTCCCCTTGGGCGCTACTGATACTGGTCGTCGGTGCCCTGCCGGTGTTTGTCTCAGAGGCCAAGTTTTCAGGCGACGCTTTTAGGTTGTTCCGCTGGCGCTCACCGCAAACCCGTATGCAGATTTACTTGGAGACGGTGCTGGCGCGCGAGGACAGCATCAAAGAGGTCAAATTGTTTGGTTTAGAGGCGTTGTTTCTCAAACGCTACCGGGATATTTTTACCCAGCTGTTTGCTGAGGATCGTCGTCTGACGCTCAGAAGAGAAAGCTGGGGATTTGTGCTGGGCTTACTCGGCACGCTAACTTTTTACGGTGCCTACGCTTGGGTCGTGGTTGAAACGATCGCAGGAGCACTGACTCTGGGGCAGATGACCATGTACCTCATGGTGTTCAAACAGGGTCAGGGCGCGCTTTCGGCCAGTCTGACTGCGATCAGCGGCATGTACGAAGATAACCTCTACCTCTCCAATCTGTATGAGTATCTGGAGCAGCCGGTTGAAGCCGAAGATGGTGCGCTTACCCAGGGCGCTCTACCCGGTGACGGTCTCCGGTTTGAGCGCGTAAGCTTCTCCTACCCTGGCGGCGCCGATGTGCTCCACGATATCTCGCTGCACCTTCGCCCTGGACAGAGCTTGGCTTTGGTGGGGGAAAACGGCTCGGGAAAAACCACCCTGATCAAGCTACTCACGCGCCTCTATCACCCCACTCAGGGGCGGATATTGTTGGATGGCAGTGACCTACGAGACTGGAGCACTCAGGCCCTGCGCGAGCGCACAGGCGTGATATTTCAGGATTTCGTGCGCTATCAGCTGCAGGTTGGCGAAAACTTGGGCGTAGGCGATATCCACGCTTTTAGTGATGAGCAGAGGTGGCAGCAGGCAGCTCGCGCCGGTATGTCAGATGAGTTTATCTCGCGCCTGGACCAGGGCTACCAAACCCAACTTGGCCGCTGGTTCAAAGACGGCCAAGAGCTCTCCGGCGGCCAGTGGCAAAAGATTGCGCTATCGCGCGCGTACATGCGTGAAAACGCCGATATCATCGTGCTCGATGAGCCCACGGCAGCGATGGATGCTGCTGCCGAAGCCGAGGTTTTCTCCCGCTTTCGTGAGCACAGTCGCGATAAGATGGCGATCTTGATCTCTCACCGCTTCTCAACGGTGCGCAGCGCCGATCTGATCGTGGTGATCGATCAGGGGCACATCATAGAGCGCGGAACCCACGAAGAGCTGCTCGCGCTTGGCGGCCGCTATGCCAAGCTGTTTCAATTGCAGGCGGCGGGTTACCAATAACAGGCTAAATCTGTTTATCAATTTCGCAAGCTTTGGAGTGCCTAACAAGCCGCTCAACCTAGACAGCAGTGACATTTTACAGCTTCCCGATCCGGTGAACGCAGACAAAGTAGTTTCAGCGCCTGTGACCATAGGCGCGGTTGCCGATGCAAAAAAGGGGCAGGGCTGTATTTGGCTTGAAAATGCCGCCGCTTGCCGCCATATACTTAAGATACGTTCACCGAAACTGACCCGTGCCTGATCCCAATCAACCCGTCTCGCATCAAGATCACATCGCCTCGATCCTAGCGAGCCTGCCGGGTTTGCCGGGGATTTATCAGATGTTAGACGCTTCGGGCAATATCTTGTATGTCGGTAAAGCCAAGTCGCTCAAAAAGCGCGTGGCCAGTTACTTCATCAAAAACCACGAGTACCCTAAGACACGTCTGCTAGTTTCAAAGATCCGTGATATCGAGGTGATTCTCACCCGAAGTGAGACCGAGGCGCTGCTGCTTGAGCAGAACCTGATCAAGACGCACACCCCGCCCTACAACGTCACCCTGCGCGATGATAAGTCCTATCTATACATCTACGTGACCGGTGATAAGTACCCGCGGATCGCGGTTGGCCGCGGGAAGGGCAAACACCAAAAGGGGCGGTTTTTCGGGCCATTTCCCAGTGCTAATTCGGCGCGCGAGACGCTTGAGATCCTGCAAAAACTGTTTCAGGTTCGCCAGTGTACCAACAGCTACTTTGCCTCGCGTCAGCGCCCCTGCTTACAGTACCAGATCAAGCGCTGCAAGGCGCCTTGCGTGGGCTTGGTGCCCGACGAAACTTACCAGCAGGACGTCGAGAGCACGCTAAAGTTTTTGTCCGGCGACAGCCGCGATCTGGACAAAAAACTGCAGATCCAGATGCACGAAGCGGCTGAGGCGCTGCAGTTTGAGAAAGCAGCCTCGATCCGCAATCAGCTCACCATGCTCAAAGAGATCCAGTCACGTCAGGCGATCTACTCGCTGGGCGGTGAGGCCGATATCATCGCGTTTGGTCGCGAGGCCGGAGTGATCTGCGTGCATGTGCTAAATGTCCGCGGTGGACGAGTCTTAGGCGGTAAAAACTTCTTTCCCGATCTGGACCCTGATCTGGATGAGACCGAGCTGCTGTCTCACTTTGTCGCGTACTTTTACTTTCAGGTCGCCGACGATTTGCCCAAAGAGATCATCACCAGTTTACCGCTCGAGGACGCAAGCGCGATGAGTGATGCGCTGTTTGAGCGTTTTGAGCGGCGGGTGCAGATCAAGTCGCGCGTGCGTGACCTGCGGGCGGAGTGGCTCGATATAGCGCGGATCAACGTGGAAAACGCACTGACCCAAAGGCTTGCTGATCACCGTGAGCTGCACACTCGCTTCGATGCGCTGGTTGCTGAGCTGGGACGGCCGCTCGATCGAATCGAGTGCTTCGATATCTCCCACACCGGCGGTGAGGCAACCACGGCCAGCTGCGTGGTGTTTGATATCGGCGGGGCGCGCAAACGCGACTACCGCCAGTACGATATCTTGGAGGCGGCAGCCGGAGATGACTATGCGGCGATGCGTGAAGTAATCCCTGTCTCTTATACACATCTGACGCTGC
>OJDZ01000125.1_pt1 | contig 51147 bp, 59 predicted proteins | sample 1592981 | NCBI WGS metagenome assembly OJDZ01 (sample SAMN05416851, study PRJEB24817) | seawater metagenome | isolation source: Sea water | place: Canada:Atlantic | collected 2013-07
GCATATCGTCGGCAGCGTCAGATGTGTATAAGAGACAGACACTATCGCTAGACTTAGCTGATTCAACCGCTAAGTTGGGCGTTATTTACTTAGTTAATAAAGACAATGCAGCTCAATCCGTCATTCGCATTGGTAAGCGTTCACTTACTCAGGATATCACTGGTGAATACTATCGTGCTTATTTAATGAACTTTCCATTAGGTGGCGCTTTTAGTAGTCGTATTAATCTAAATTTACGCGAAGACAAAGGATACACCTACGGCGCCCATTCTTATTTTTATGGTGACAAATTTTCTGGTGCTTATACGGCAAGTGCTGAAGTTCGTGCTGATGTGACCGACAAATCAATTGTTGAATTAGTTAATGAAATACAGCATTACGCAGAGCAAGGGATCAGCGATGAAGAACTTGCGTTTATGCGCAATGCCATTAACCAAAAAGACGCATTAAAATATGAAACGCCGAGTCGTAAACTTAGCTTTTTGGCACAAATTTTAGAGCATGACCTTAGTAGCGATTTTGTTAAAAGGCGTAATGAAATTGTCGCGACTATTAGCAAAGAAGAAATTAACACCTTAGCGAAAAAGCATCTAGATATCAGCACCATGTTAATGGTGGTAGTTGGCGATGCTAAAACCTTAAAGCCACAATTAGAGGCATTAGGCTATCAAGTCATTAATTATGAAATTTAATGATGTTTAGTCAGTAATAACGATAAAGGCCGCTAATTATGCGGTCTTTTTATGTTCAGGAAGAACGGTCAGTTTTTTTGTTCCAGACAAAAACTAAGTAGCTACATTCGTTTAGGAAAAACGCTTAACAGCATTGATTAATTCATCAGCACAAAAAGGTTTAGTTAAATAAGCTGAAGCTCCAAGCTCTATGGCTTGTAGCTGATCGGCCTCATCATGAGAGCCAGATAAAAATAGGATCGGAATATCTGCGCGACTGACAATAGACTTTATTCTTCGGCAACATTCAAAGCCGTCCATGTCAGGCATATGAATATCTAAAATTATTAAAGCAGGTTTATGGGAAATGAGTAGGTTGAGAGCTTGTCGACTTGATTTTGCCGCAAAAATTTGACAACCCAAAGGTTGAATTATTTTTGAAACAACACGAATATTAATTGAGCTGTCATCGACGATAAGTATATCGCTACTTGATTTTTTATCTTCCATAAATTCATCATGTTAGTTCCTTTGTATTAATCTTATACGTTGAGCTTATATTTAACAACTCCGACTAGTCGTTTAAAATTTAATCAAGTTTTTTTGATGACATCCAGCATGCTAAAACACTCTTAAAGGGGGTAGTGAGACTTTCGCCATAGGTCATTACTTATGGCGAAAGTCTAGTACTTAACAATAACACCCTAATTATTTACTTGGATATTTTGCGGGTGTGGTTTTATTTGGTAATGTCGCGCGTATAAATTGGCGAATATCTTGATTAGACGCTTCTAAGTCTTGATAGCGTAGGTACATCATATGGCCGCTTTTATAACCCTTAAAGGATAATCTGTCTTTCATTTTTCCACTAGGGTCTAGCTGTGCCAAGGTATATTTAGCATCAAAATAATTAGTCGCACCGTCATAATAGCCCGATTGAATCATGACATTTAAGTACGGATTTTGTGCCATCGCTAGCCGTAAGTTTTCACCCGTTTTATTGTTACTTCTGTCCCAAGGGTGCACGTTACCAAACATATTATATTTAACGTCAGTTTTATAATTAAGCTCTTCACGTAAATAATAATTTATTGCTGGGGTAAAGCTGTGTAACCAAGACGTTAGCTCCGCATTATAATCAGGGCGACTGCCGGTAACTTTTTCATCGATACCTAAATAGCGGGAATCAAGTCGGCCAACGGTTTGCTCGCGATCGCGCAATATTTCTTTCCAAAAGTAAGATGCCTCAATATCTAGATTATTGCGTAAGACCTCTTGTACTGAAAGCCCAGAATAGCGTGCTACGGTTTCCGCAATGCGCTGTTTTTCATCTGAGGCAATAAAGCCGCCTTTGGCGAGGGCAGGTAAGTATTGTTCAAGCGTAAACTGTTCAATTTCAGGTAAAATTTCTAATAAATCACGGTTTTGTAGATCGCTTGCTAATGCTTTGTGATACCAAGCGGTTGCGGCGAAATACGGTAGGCGATTAGCGGCTTTTACCGGACCATCGCGCTTAATGCCAATATCCGTAGGTGAGACTAAAATTACGCCATTGAGATACATCCATTGACGAGCCTGTAATTCTAAGGCTAAGCCTGAAACACGTGTCGTGCCATAACTTTCACCGATAAGGTATTTAGGTGATTGCCAACGGTTATTGCGCGTGACAAAGGTATTTACCCAATCAGCTAGGTATTTAACGTCAGCATTGACCCCAAAGAACATTTCCTTTTGTTCTGCTTTGGATGGCATTTTCCCGTCTTTATCGGGCAGTACTCGTGAGTAGCCAGTATTGACCGGATTAACAAAAACAATATCGGCGGTATCTAAAATAGAAAATTCATTGGTTTTTACACCGTAAGGTTGTAACGGAAAGCCTTCACTATCTACATTCAGCACTTTAGGACCAGTATAAGCAACATGCATCCAAACTGATGCTGAACCTGGGCCACCATTGAACGAAATCAGTAACGGGCGTGTAGCCCTATTTTTTACTTTTGAGCGTTGATAATAAGTGTAAAAGAGACTGGCTGTAGGGTTACCTTCATCGTCCCAAACCGGTTGTGTGCCTGTGGTTGCTGTGTAGTCAAAAGACTTACCATTAACTTTCGTGCTATGGCTACTGGTGCTACTTTCATCAATCGCAATTTTGCGTTCAAATTCTGCATTTGCCAATGGCGATAAAATTAGTAGTAGGCCAGATAAGGTTATCAAATGTCGAAATGTCATAACGATGTCCTCGGTGTTAAAGTTTATAGCTTTAGCGTACGTTAGCGTGCAGAAAAAGTCATGGTTAAAAGTTAGAACGGCTATTTCTAGCGATTAATAACAGTGCATCTTATTTTCGAGAGGTTAAATAAACAATAATTATATATTGACCATCTACAGCGGCGAAGTTTTTCTTAAGTTGGGTAATTTGCATTAAATGTTGGGCCGGTAAAATGATAACGTCTTGTTGGCTGCCTACGGTTAATGTAGCGTCGTTGAATAAGCTATAAATGAAGCAAAAATCACCTTCTTCAAGCACGTGAGCTTTAGCTTTTAGTTGGCAATCTACTTGCGTAATAAAGTGTGAAGTACGGGTAATAATATTAAAATCTGTTATCTCGGCGTTATGCAAATTACCGACGGTTTTATTGCCGCCATCAAATGTTGCAAGATCTAATAACTGAGATAAACGGTCAATTTTGTTATCGTTATGCTGCAAGTTGATACCGTCACCAGCAATTAAAATGAGGTTCCGGGTATAGCCTTCAAAATTAGAAAAAATACCGTCTTCAACCACACTGGCCATACTTAAGCGCCAATCAAAATCCTCTAAAGTACCAGCAGAATTTATCGCCATCTCAATCGTTTCGCCTTTACCGTTTTTCCATGGTACGGTTTTAAATTGTTTTGGTTGAATAATTTCTATCATGTGAAGCCCTGTAAGTGTCATATTATTGAGATCATAACGTGAAAAGCTGTGACTTGTCTGTGCGAATGATGCTTTATTTTTGGGCTAATTTCATAATTTGTTACGCTTTTCTTTAAGCTAGCTGCAATTAACAATTGATTAACAAAAAGTGCTTTGTTAGCATGCGCGCTTTCTCATCTATATGTAAATAAAAGGAGCTTCTTATGTTTAAAAAATCTCTTATTGCACTTTCTTTAATGGTGCTACCTTTGACCGCTTCTGCAAACTGGTCAGCGGGTGCTGGTTATGCAAATTTATCAGACAGTGACGATGGTGAGTCAATTTCACTTGGGGTTATTTACGGCGCAGTCGCTTATGAATTCACTAAAGAGGGCAGTAATTTTTCTCTGATGCCTGAACTGCGCTTGGGTACTGGCGTGTCAGATGACAAGTTTTATGGCGCTAAAATAGAAGTTGAGCGTTTTACGGCGTTATCAGTGCGTGGTCAATACAATTACGACAACGGTGTTTATTTGTATGTTATGCCTTCATATGCAAACTTAGATATGAAAGCGAGTTTTCGTGCCGAGTCGTATAGCAACGATAGCTGGGAATTTGGTTTTGGTGGTGGTATTGGTAAAAACATCACAGATAAAGCAAGCATAGAAGCATCATATGAAAGCTATGACGGCACTGATGTATTAACTGTAGGTTTTAAATACGCATTTTAGTCATCAGTACAGGCGAAATAAAAAGGAAGCAGATGCTTCCTTTTTTTATGCTAATAATTCACCGTGCAATTAGCTGCGTTATCTTGCGTACAATGATGATAATCCAAAAAGTAATGTGATTTAGCGGGCTTTTCTTGCTCAGTTATAAACTTATATAAAAGCTCGGTACCTAACCGGCCCATTTCAAATGGCTTTTGACCTAAATTAGCCACTGAAACGCCAGCTTGAAGCGCCGCGAGTTGTATCTGTTCAGTATCTGCAGAAACTATAATAATTTTTCCATTGTCGATACTTTCCTTAAAGTTAAGCATTTGCTCAATGTATTCAGGATTAAATTGTGCAAAACCAGCCACAGCCAAAAATATCGGCGGTGTGCTTCTAGCAACCATAAATTTCAACTGATTGAGCGCAAGATCTCTTTTGCCTAAACTATAAAGTGGGCAGCGTGCTGTTTCGAACCAGTCATCTATTCCCGACAAACGTTCAGTACGTTGCCCTGAAAGTGCGTAACGCACACCTGCAATACGTTCGTTTAAATTGGGCGCTGAGGAATGGCCGGACTGCAAACAAATGTAATTATGCCCTTGCTTGGCAAATCTCTTAATATAAGTCCCCAGTTCTTTACCAAAATTGAAGTTATCTGTACCTACATAGGCCAGCCTATGTTGTTGGTGCTGAGGCAGTAAATCAGAGTCAAAAGTGATCACGGGAATTTGGCTGTTTTCTATTGCTTGTAATGCACCATTAGCTAAAAATTCTGAATCGGTGATTGATATTAATAAACCATCAATGCCTTTTTTCAGTAAATCATTAACAATAATATTTTGGGCACGAATATCCTGATAATTTTCAGCACCATCGTAAATACAGCGTATGTCGTTATGGCTTTCAGCAAACTTTAAACAGCCCTTAAAAGATTGCAAATAGAAACTATCGTTTTTTGTTTTTCCGACTACACCAATAACGATTTCAGCAAATGAAGGGTGAGATAAAAACAATAAAAAACTAAGGAGTAAAAAGTAACGCGGTTGTCGAGAGCGGTAATTTTTATATTCAATTTTTGAAAACAACAATGAATAATCCTCAACAAAATTATATAGATAGTATCAGGGATATTATAGTCAATAAATGGGATTATGGCAGGAAAATATAATTTACTATGGGAACTTTCGTCATTGATGAACGCACTTTATAGCAATACTGTTGCAGTATTATCATGTGCGTTATCGATACGTTATCTTGAAAAATATCACGAGAATGTTTTACAGAGATAAAAAAGCAGCAATTAAGCTGCTTTTTCTAAACTATAACCGTGAAACTAATCGAGTTATTATTTTAGTGATGACATGTATTGTGATAATGCAGTAATTTCTTCATCCGTTAAATTTGCTGCAACACCTTGCATCATGGCATTGAGGTCATTATTACGTGAACCATCACGGAATTTTTCTAACTGAATTTTTAAGTATTCAGCATTCTGGCTTGCAAGGGCAGGAAAACCAGCACTTGGCATGCCTTTACCGTTAATGCCATGGCAGGCAACACAGGCAGTAACTTCCATTTCAGCGTTGCCACCTAAGTAAAGTTTTTTACCTATAGCGTTATCGCTACCGTTACCAGCAGTAATTTTTTGGCTAGCATAAAAAGCAGCAACATCGGCAATATCTTGATCACTGAGTGCCATTGCCATGCCGCCCATAACCGGATCTACACGGCCAGCTTTACCAGCCGAAGTCATGCCTAGCTTAAATTCAGTGAGTTGTTTAACTAAGTAGCTGGCACTTTGGCCTGCTAATTTAGGGTACATAGGTACAAGGCTATTGCCGTCAGCACCATGACAGGCGGCACACATAGCTGTTTTACTTTTACCCGCTTCAGCATTGCCTTCAGCTGCATTAGCAGTAGCTACTGCACTTAATCCTAATAAAACAGTCATGATAAATTTTTTCATTGGCTTAGTCTCTGCTTGTCATTGATGCGAAAAGATACGATAAATCGTTTGTTTTGGCATTCTACACGAATTTAATGATTGTGAAATAATGACGTTAAAAAAATCAAATAAATGTTGGGTAATGTTTAGTGAATTCATATTTAACGATAAGTTAATATATAAAAAAAGCAGCGAATATCGCTGCTTATATTTATCTTGGCCAAGCCTTATTAATATAGTTACTTCATTGACGCCATATATTTTGCTAACTCTTCAATGTCACTTACTGACAGTTTAGAGGCAACACTCTGCATCATGGTGTTGTAATCGTTATTACGCTCACCTTTTTTGAACTTCATTAATTGCGCTTTTAAGTACGCTTCATTTTGGCCGGCAATCGTTGGGAAACCGGCTTTGTTCATGCCTTTACCGTTAACACCGTGACAAGCAACACAAGCGGTAATTTTGCGCTTTACGTTACCACCAAAGTAGAGTTTTTTACCTATTTCTGAACCGGCTGAATCAGCGACAGCAATTTTTTGTGCAGCATAATAACTGGCAATTTCTAACATGTCTTGCTCGCTTAACGCTGCAGCCATAGGTCCCATCACTGGGTCTTTACGGGTACCCGTTTTAAACTCTTGTAACTGCTTTACAATGTAGTCAGCACTTTGGCCAGCAAGTTTCGGGTAAAGTGCAACAGGGCTATTACCGTCAGCACCATGACATGCTGCACAGGTGGCCGCTTTAGCTTTACCGGCAATAACTTCAGCGGTTACTGGTGCTGCAGGCATGACTCTGCGTGAAACCACGTTAGCAACGGCTGCAGGGTCGGCAAAATATGCCGCCATGTCAGCAATGTCGTCTTTCGTCATGGCTCCGGCAAATTGATTCATGGCGTAGTTGACACGATCTTTGTGCTTAAAATTCATTAATTGTTTAGCGATGTATTCAGGGTGTTGGTTCGCTAGGTTAGGGTAAATTAATACCTCACTGTTACCTTCGCTGCCATGACAACCAATACATGCGCCAATGCTGCGAGAAGCATCACCTAATTCATATAAGCTTTTACCGGCTGCTGGGTTAGGAACATAAGCAACAGGTGCTGAATTCGCTGCGCCAGCGGTATTTTCTGAACCACGGTCACTGCTTGCACCGTTACGTGGTAAAGCTGAGAAGTAGGCGGCTAAGTCAGCCATATCTTGTTCAGATAAAGCTGCTGCCATTGGTGCCATTAGCGGATCTTTACGGTCACCGATTTTGAATGCGTTAAGCTGTTTTACAATATAGTCAGCATGTTGGCCAGCTAAGTTAGGAAAGCTATCGCTAGCGCCAATACCGTCTGCACCATGACAGGCAGCACAAGTTGCTGCCTTAGCTTTACCTGCGTCAGCATCACCTGATGCAGCCACAGCAATATTCATACTTAGTAGGATTAAAATTAATGAAGTTAAAATATGTTTCATAACAAAACTCTCAACATGCTTTTGTAATTTTATTGAATGTCTTCAATAAGCCGAAAAAATTGGCGTCATCATACACTATTAACGCCCTTTATAGGACGTTTTAGCGAAAAAATTTGCCTAAAGTCTAATACAATTGCATCTTTAGTGCGAAAAAACGATATAATATGGTTTTAATTTACCTTGTTGGACCTAAATCTTGTCTTCTACAGCCATTCATCTAACCAAAGCGACTTTTACCATTAGCGCACCCGATATCCGTCGTTTACCCGCAGATAGTGGTATTGAAGTGGCATTTGCCGGTCGCTCTAACGCAGGTAAATCAAGCGCGTTAAACACCCTAACTAATCAAAGAAGCCTTGCTCGTACCAGTAAAACACCTGGCCGAACCCAATTGATCAATATTTTTGAAATTGCTGAAAACAAGCGCTTAGTCGATTTGCCAGGCTATGGCTTTGCCAAAGTGCCAATGGAAATGAAGAAAAAGTGGCAGAAAGCCTTAGGTGAATATCTAGAAAAGCGTGAATGCTTAAAGGGTTTAGTAATATTGATGGATATTAGGCATCCATTGAAAGACCTTGATATGGACCTTATTAAATGGGCTGCTGAAGGTGAATTACCTGTTTTAGCCTTACTCACCAAAAGCGATAAATTATCGCAAGGTAAAGTAAGTTCACAAGTACTGGCGGTTAAAAAGCAATTGGCATCATTAAATGCTGATATTAAAGTACAGGCATTTTCATCATTAAAACGCACCGGCTCTGAACAAGCTGACGCGGTAATTTGTAACTGGTTTCAAGATGAAAACATCCAACCTTTGACTGAGTTAAGCGAAGAACCTTTGCCCGAAGAGTAAGCAAAGTTACAAGGTACTAAATACGGCATAATAACTTCACGCCTCGAATGTTCGGGGCGTTTTTGTGTTTATTCTTTAATTATTTAGCGGGTTAATTCCGGCATCAGTTAACTTTTTTTTGTCGACATGCTTGCTAAAACGCTGCATTAGTCGCTGTAGTTTAGGGTGAATATAACGTTGGCAAAAAGGCCGGTTTGGTGAGCTATAAAAATAATCCGTTAACTCTGCTTTATTGGCTTTAAACTCACTAAATGGTAATACTTGTGTAATGATTTCTTGTTGAAAATCGCCTTGCAGTTGCTGCAAAATTTTATGGCATTGCTGTGCTTGAATATCACTATTGGTATAAACTGCCGAGCTGTATTTTTTGAGCATTGCATGATTGGCTGTGCAAGCATGGGTATGTAAATGAATGCTGAGCAAACCATGCAGGGAAATGATCTCAGGTTCGAAATACACCTCAATAGCTTCAGAAAACTGAGTATTTGGTGCAACCGAGGCTACCCAACCTTGGTTGATTTGAATTACCCCTTTTAATGACGCAAAAACACCTTCAGTGCACCAATGACAACCACCACCTAAACCTATTCTATGCTGCCATAGCATAGTCTTAATTTTCAGGTAACACCCAATCAGGGCGCGGGAAGTGGCAAGTGTAGCCATAAGGTACGTGCTGCAAATAATCTTGATGCTCGGCTTCTGCTTGCCAAAAATCACCGGCTGGTGCAACCTCGGTGACTACTTTACCAGGCCACAAACCTGACGCATCGACATCAGCAATCGTTTTTATTGCGATGTTTTTTTGTTGCTCACTGGTATAGTAAATAGCAGAGCGATATTCACTACCTCGGTCATTGCCTTGTCGGTTTTCTGTCGTCGGATCATGTATTTGAAAAAATAATGCTAAGATTTTTCGATACCCGATCACAGTATTTTCAAACAGTATTTCAATACCTTCAGCGTGGTCACCATGATTCCGATAGGTGGCATTTTCAACATTACCACCAGTATAACCAACGCGCGTTTCGACTACGCCAGTTAATTTACGAATCAAATCTTGCATGCCCCAAAAACATCCACCGGCCAATACCGCACGTTCAATCGCCATAATTTATCCTGCCACTTGTGATAGATACGCTTCGTAGCCTTCAGCAACCATATTGTCGCGATGAATAAACTTCAAAGAAGCAGAATTAATGCAATAGCGCAAGCCGCCGTGTGTCGCTGGACCATCAGTAAACACATGGCCTAAATGGCTATCGCCATGAGCAGAACGTACTTCTGTGCGCACCATGCCGTGAGTTTCATCGCTAAGTTCATTAACGTTTATTGCTTCAATAGGCTTACTAAAACTAGGCCAGCCACAACCTGAGTCAAATTTATCGGCTGAGGCAAACAACGGTTCACCTGAAACAACATCAACGTAAATACCGGGAGATGTATTTTCTAGGAGCTCGCCAGTCCATGGGCGTTCAGTGCCACTTTCTTGCGTCACGCGATATTGCTCAGGGGTTAAAGCAGCAATAGCTTCGCTCGATTTTTTATATTGAGACATAAATTCTCCTCAGTTATCTAATAACTCGTTAATGGCTTAGTACGTATTCACTAAAACTAAAATATTAGCGTGATATACGCCACCTAACAATAGACCGGAGAATTAATGAATAATTCGCCACCATGTCAATGCTAGGCTATTTATTTTTGTAATCGTAATTAAAATTTATCGGCAGGAATTTTAGACATAAAAAAACCGATGGCAAAGTGGCCATCGGTATAGTTAGCTTGGGGAAGCTAGAATTCAAAATTAATACAACAGGTGTTCTAAAGAGAACAAAATAAGTATAGAGCAACCACTCTACAAAAGTAAAGCCTTTACTCTAAAAAAATATTAATTTGTTTTTATATAAAAATAGAGTGTGTGTGGATCGTCACAAATAATAGAAATGCGTCACTCGATGAGGAAATTTGAGATGATACTACCGTCTATGGCTAGCAAATTTCCTACTGGTTGAATGGCCATTTACTCGATCATTCTTTAGTGCCGTCAACTTTAAGGCTTAGCATTTCAGCTAATTTTCTTATAAACTTTCAATTGTTTAAGTCAAAAGTTAAATCTGTTATTTTTGGCTTGTTGTTTATTTATCTTAGTATTTTTAGCAGCAAAATAGACGACGAACAGCCAAGCATGGAAAACATTTAATTTAATAATAAGGATATTTATGAAATATATTTTATTGGCCATTAGTATATTAGTGTTAAGCGCTTGCGGGGGCGGTAAGGATAAAAAAACAGAAGGCAGCAATGAATTACCAGAAAATGCCGCGAGTTTTACCTTACAAAACATTCGATTTGATGCGACAGATTATTATGAAGGTGAGCAGGTTACGGTTACTAAAGGTACTAGTTTTGAAGTTCAGTGGGTATCACCCACGTCAGCACCTTACATCATAGATTTACACTTATCGACTAGCGGTGCAGTACATTCTGACAGTAATAAAATAGTAGAACTTAAGTGTGGCAGCGCTTCTTTCTCACTTTGCCCTAACGCAACAGCTGAAGTGCAATGTGAAATTGATGATAACAAACTATCTTGCTTTATTGGAAGTGACTACCTAGGTAGCGTCGGCTTTCAGGAGCAAGAGCTATCAAAGCTCAAATTTATTATAAAAGGTTGTGATGCCCTCAGTAATTGTGACGTAAAAACCTTTAATTTGTCGGTACAGAATAAGACCGGGTAATGCTGCGGATTTATAATAACTTTGTAGTTAAAAAGCACCATTATTTATCAGAAATTCTGCTGGTAGTATTAATATACCAGCCACGAATATTACTTTTGAAAATCGAAGTCTAATAAGTGACTATGCTGCATTATTTATTTCGACACGGTAGCATATTCCACCTTTAGCTAGTGATAAGGTCTCTCGTTTACCTGCGGGGAGTAAGCTCTACAACTTGGGTCTTTTAGCGTTCGGCCGATGGCTTATTAGTGGTTTCTGATGATGTAACTCGCGCTTTACTTTTAGCTCTTTTTTTCTTTTTGGCATTTTTACTGGCTGAAACTACGGTCTTAACAAACTCTGCTGATTTTTTGCTGGGATTAAAAGCAATTTTAATAGTTCTACCGTTATGTTCAATAATATCGCCTTGGCGAACTTTTTTACGTTTTTGCACGACAACTTCATTGTTTACTAAAACCTTACCTTCACTGATCATGGTTTTAGCTTCCCCGGCAACGCCAACCATATCGGCAATTTTGAGTAATTTATAAAGTTCTATAGGTTCAACACAGATTTCGAAAATTGGGTGTTCAGACATGAAATACGCCTAATAATTTTAAATAATAATATCGTTAAATTCTAACATGCATTGCATAAAACTTGTATTAAGGATTCTTTATAATACTGAGTGAACATATTTGGTAACACCTTAGGTATTTTGTATCATAAAGTACCGGGCTGGCCAATTGCTTTTGGTGATGATGATGACGAGGAAAATTATTTAGAAAAGGCCTTAGCACTAAACCCGCAGGGTATTGACCCGCATTATTTTTACGGTGAATTTCTCTATGATGAAAGGGATTATACTGAAGCGAAAAATCATTTGTTATTGGCTCAGCAAGCACCGAAAAGACCTCTACGACCATTAGCTGATGAAGCAAGACAAAATGAAATTCAAAAATTACTGACTAAGGTAGATAAAAAATTGAAAAAGAAACAAAAGCATTAATGGGGAGTAATAGTAAATATGATACTTTTCAGAGGAAGAACTTAAATAATCACTACATAGAGGAGCTATGCAGTGATCGGTAATCAATGGCTATAAATTGCATGTATTATCAATTTCTTGCCTAATAAATGGTATCCAGAACTTAGGCTCTCGGTATTTATTACTGATCTTGAGTGATAACAGACGTTCTTTAGATGCCTCTTCTTTTGGAAAAGTAAAATAACTTAATTCATATTTTTTATTTGCTTCTACATTTATTTCAATTGATTTAACGCCCTTATTTATCCTTGTGATCTCAACAGTATGCTTGCCGGTAGATAAAACATAAGAGTTTTTCGGATAATTATTTATATTACTATCGATGCTCGATATAGCAGGGTCACGCCTTTGTCCACGGGATGGACTATTGGGAAAATATGAGTCTCTGACTTTGAAAATACTAATGATTCCACACGAAGCTTCATCGCTAATGATGTTACGTTTGTCCTTGAGGTTTTCTTTGGCTGTTTTGTTAAGTTGGTATAAAAAAGGGGGATAGGCCTCTATATTCCCGACAGAAAAATTAATAGAGGGTATGTTTAATGTATTTATTTTAGTTTTTATAAAGTGCTCAGTATTACTAATAAGAACACCTAACGTTACCTCTTGATCAGGTGATAAATTTTTAAGCACATTCATTAGGTTATTAGTTGATGCATGTAAAATGTATAGGTGATTAATAGAGATAATTAGATCACCTTTTTCTAATCCTAGATACTTGGCATTGCTATTGGCAAGAATATCGAGTACTCGAAAGCCCATTGATTCACTATCTAAGCTAATGACTAAGCCTAGGTTAGCCAGCGTTTTTCTGGGTATATCAGCCAAATAACTAAACTGGCGCATATCATGACCCAGTTTTGCTTCATTTTCAGCAATAGTCCACAAAGTACCTTGTATTCTCTGTTTAAGCTGCTCCAGCTGCACTAGCGACTGCTGTGATAAATTATTTTGATCAAGCGTTAAGTTTGCTTCCGGTAAGTAAAGTGCTTCAAGCTTTATGACGACTTCTTGGTAAATACCAGCAGATTTAAAGGCTATTTCAGTGATTTTTTCCGGTCGATTAAATAATTTTTTTAATGCTAATTTGGATGATGAGGAATTAATAATCTCACCATTAACTTTTACTATGTAATCGTTGCTTTTTATTAACAACTTATCAGCATAACTGCTAGGAGTAACTGACAATACTTTAAGACCTTTTTCAGAATTATCAAAATCAAGTACTAAGCCTAATTCGGTAATACTTTGTGATGGTAATGAAATGGTATACGAAAGTTCCGTTACCTTATTACCAATCGTTGCTTCATGTTGAGCAATAGCTTCTATGGTTTTATTAATGTCACCTGTTTGCCGGTCAAGTAAGCTCATTGAGTTCAGGCTATAATTTTTTGCCTGCGCGCTTATTGCACTTAAAGACATAAAAATCATTAAAACCAGTTGCTTATGGGGTATCATTTCATTTTCCTTTTTACAGCTTGGTGATTACTTTAATGTTCTATAAAGTAGTTAATAAATTTTTTTAAAGTCGGTGCTTAAATTTCAAGCAATTGAGGAGTGTTTTGTTTTTCGAACCATCGTTCAATTATTTTTTGTCGTTCAAGCCAAAGTAATAACTTTTGCTCTTCGGATGCTGAGTCGATATAGGCCTGTTGAATCTTTCGATCCTGAACAGTTAGCGAGTACCGAAGTTGTCCATCGCTCTCAATATTGTTGTGCTGATTTTTTTGTATTGTCGTTAACTGTTTTTGTAATAAATTATTCTGCTCAATAAGTGCTGTGATTAAAATGCTATGATCAATATTGGCTTTACTAATATATTTATCACCAATAAAAAGAACCACTAACAAAATGGATGCAGCTAAAGGCAAATGACTGAACGACCAGCGTTGACTTATTTTCTTATTCTCAAATTTTAGATTCTTTTGATGTGCTTGCTGGGCAATCTTTAAAGCTTGCCACCCTTCATCTAAAGATACTGAGGGTTTGGGTATATCTTCTGCTCGCAGAGCGACTCTCAGTTGCGTTAATACTTCCATTCGCTGTTTGCATTGAGAACAAGATGCTAAGTGATTTAAACATTTTTCATCCAATTCGATAAGTTGCTGATCATTTAAATGCACTGTTATTCTCCTTATCTAGTGCTAACATTTTAAGTTGCGCGTAAGCCCTACTTAGCGTTACTTTAGAAAAACTCTCCGACTTTTGATAAAACTGAGAGATTTCTTTATGGTTATAGCCTTCAACTTCATGCAGTAACACAACAGCTCTACTTGTCACTGATAACTGATTTAATAAGTATGTTAAATCACTGCATGCTTCTAACCAATTTAAATCAAAAAGATCATTGGATTCCAATAAACCGTGGTCTTGTTCTGGCACTAAGCTAATTTTATTATGGCTATTGATATGGTCAATAGCTGCACATATCGCAATGCGTTTTAGCCAACCAGAAAAAGAACCTTTAAATTGATACTGGCTAACACTTTTAAGCACCTTGATAAATATTTCTTGTACAATATCTTGCGCCACTACTTGATTATTGCAGATTCGATATACTGTTCGATAGCAGGCACTGAAATAGGTTTTATAGATAGTTTCAAATGAATCTGCATCACCCTGCTGTGCGAGTTTAATCACCTCTACGGGCAGTACCTGTTGGAAACCGATTTTTTTCATCCCTGAAGATACGTTCATTCAATTCGCAAATATGTTAATAGTATTCATTAAGACTTTATTCTGAGGAAAATGGTTACTTTTAATTGTCATTTATTTATAAGTATATAGTTTCTATGCATGAATTATTTTCGTTAAGTTATTGTGTTAGTAATTTTACACACAGATAAACCCCTTGATTATATGCCAAGTTGACAATCTAGCATTAGAAGTAATGTACCGTGAGCCTTAAGTGTTATATGTTTGCTTTATTGGTAATTTATGATGACAAAACATATGACGTTAACAGCAGATTTGAGGGATTTTCTTGATGAAGAAGGCAATGTGCTGGAGCTTACGGAGCAAGCCGAAAAAATTTTTAAATTTCTGAGCACGATAGTGTTATCAGTTTCTAAAGATATTAATCAGCCGATAATTAATGTCGATTTAACCTGCAATTCACGCGCAGATTCATTATCTTGTGAGGGTAGCATTGAAGCAAAGTATGTCGGCATTATTGAATGGCATTGTGATACCTGTGCCGCAGAGGGCTCAATTTCTCACTGGCAAGGAAGTATGTGGGATAAGCAAAAACGCACTATTCATTAATTTATTGTTTACAGTGGAAAAAGCAACAAAGGGCACAGAGAAGCATTTAAGCATAATTCAAAATGATGCTACAAAGAAAAGTAATGAGTGATGAATAAAATAAGCCTCTAAATTGTACAAATGTAGTAAGGAGGTGCCATTCTGTTTACTTACTTTTAAATTTACCCTAGGCTAGTAATAATCTGAATTAGTCATGTCTGTGAGAAAGCCAATTGTTAACAAGATACACGTTAGCCTTATACATTATATCGTTAACAGCACAAGGAAGTGTTATCAATGAGAAAGCAGCTCAGCCGCTTACCATGTGCGTGTCTCATTATCCGCCACATCAGGTCGTGTTACCAAACCAAGCGCCAATGGGTGAAAACATTGCCGTAGCAAGTTATTTTTTTAATAAGTTGGGATATACCCTTCGCTTTACACCCAATAATTCTTTTTGGCGCTGTTTAGCTATGCTAAAAGCAGGCAAGGTTGATGTTATGTCTGGCTTATTAGATGCGCCGGAACGACGCGATTTTGCTCACTTATTTGCTTATAGTGAATTTAAAGAAAAGTCATTTTACGTCAATGAAAATAGGCGCAATATAGGTAAGTTTTCAGATTTGAAAGGCTTGAAAGTCGCGGTAATAAGAGGAGTTAAGCAGTTCGCAGAGTTTGACAATGCCCCTGAAGGATATGTTCAAAAGGTTCATGTTAGTGATTTGGATGCCGCTTTTAGAGTATTGGTTGCTGGTAAGGTGGATGTAGTGATTACTACAGATTTTTTTGACTTTGAAAAATTAAAAACAGACACTAAATCACTAGAAAAAATTACTGAAGTAAAAGTAAAGTTAAACGATGGTTCTTTACTGTTTACCGCGTTGTCAAAGAAATCTAAGGCTGCTTACCTCGCATCTGAATTTAGCGAGCTATCGACAACCTTATATGAAAATGGTGAATTTAAGCAGGTTATTGACGAATTTAGACTCAAGCACCCTGAATATTATCACTGACCTTTAATACAACTGCCTTTAAAGGTGTGTGAGTAACATCTACTTTATGAATTTAACAATATTTATAACGTATCTAGCGCTTGATAGTTTTTACGGATTTGCTTAATTTCATCATCTAAACCTGTCATTTGCCAGCGACCCAAGGCAATAGGAATACCGCCAATAGCATTTAGCTGATCGAAAAAGTCTTTAATATGAAAGGCTTTACCTTGAGACTCGAGCAATATTGCGTAGTCGGCCATAGTACGTTCCAATAAGTATTTTCCAGTAATATAACTGCTGCCATAGCCCGGTTGACGCATGTAAAGGTGTTGTTCGAAAATGAGCAATTCAGGTTCAACTTTCATCCAACCGCGCGGTGTATTGTCGGCATGAATTTTCCCTGCTTGTTCCATGGTCATTTCATTAGCATGGGCGTAAAGCGAACCTAAACCTCGGGCCGCCCGTTGCGCTATCATGATCCAAACTATTTCACGTGATCTTGGGTTGTTGTCGTATAAACCCGCCTGCATAAACATTTCTTCAACAGCGGTTGCAGTACCTTCATTGCGACTATCAAATATATTGTAAAGCAAGGCGTTGCGACGTAATGGGCTGGCATTGGGTTCGTGTTGCATACGTGCCAATTCAAACCAGTGATAAAAGTGGCTGTACAGTGGTGTTGGATCTAAATGCGAGCCAATTAAAAAGAAATTTCGTTTATTAGCTGGTACAAAATCACCAAGATGCCCAGTAAGTGCCGGTTTGAAATAGTCAGCAACGGTGACGATATCTTGTTGGTCTAAAAAGTTAATAAAATTTTCTTCAGCACGTTTTTTTAATTCGTCGTACTCTGCTTGATTAGTCACCGCCACTAATGGCGGCAATTTTCGGTTGCGATGCTCTTCTAATTTTAATGAAGACCATGATCTGTCGAGTTCTCTTTTGAGCAACCTTACCTCATCTTGCCAGCTCAACGGTACTAAGTGCACATTGTTGATATACCACGTATATTCTTTTCGGCCGATACCCGACGGTCCATTTTTCTGTTTAGCTTGTTTTTCAAGCCAGTCAGCGAAGTCACTGGTTGACGTTATCGCAAGCTTAATCACTTGCTGTAATTCATCGCTAGCGTTATCTTTTACTTTTGCCTGTAAATCGAGTAATGCTTTAGTTTGCTGATGAATATCTCGAATACCGGCCTGCCAAAGTTCAGCAGCATTGCCGGTGAGATTTTGTTTCGCTTGTTGATTAAGAGGCTCTATTTTAATTAAATCAGCAATTAATCTTTGCTGTGCTGTCGCGTTAAGTGGAAATTGATAGTTCCATAATTCAGTGACTCCATGATGAGTTGGCCCCTCATGAGCAGGTACATCACTGCGATGACTCCACACTGATTTGTAAAAAGCCGGATCTCGTTGCCAAGGTTTGAGTACTTTATAGTTAAACTCATAGCCATTTAATTCTGCCCATAAAATATGCCAGTCAACTTGCTGCGCAATCGGCCAATCTTTACTGTCAATTTTTAACAGTTGCTGGCGGATAGCTTGAAAATTTTGTTGACGACTATCAAAGGTTTTAGTGCGGTAATCGGGTGCGCCATTAAATAAAGGTGGGTGTTCAAATTCTCGCCATTGTGTGAAAAGTTGTGTAAGCGACTGGTAATCACTGGCGCTCGCTATATTGCCGGCTAAAGTAAACAACAGAACGTAAACACTGATAACAATTGTGCTTAATTTTTTGCATTTAATCCACAGAGTTTCCATCGTCATTTCCTTGATTTTTGTTTTAATTAGCCGCGGCGTAATTTATACGATGTCTTATGTTATAGAGTAACTTGTTTGCAAGGTAAATATATTAGTTTAATTTGTCAGTAATACGCAGTGGCGTTTTTTGTAAGGGGGAAGTTAACTTACCTTGGCTTTATTGCGGTTAATTAGTGAAACTATTTCAGCATCAGCAATAATTGAGCGCCCTGCGCAGACATAAGCCAGATTAGCGCAGTACAATTAATTATTACGGTAAACCAAAACATTATTCTAAAATCTCGCTTTTTTGATTTATGACGCAGTATTTGCTGGGCAATAGCTGCGCCAGGCCAACCGCCAACTAACGCTAATAAATGTAAGGCACTTTCTGCTGTGCGCCAAGCGCCACCTTGGGCTTTGGATTTGTCCAAGGCGTAAACAATAAAAGTAACGCTACTCAATACAAGATATGCAATCAGCAAGTTTCCGGGCATATGGTTAGTTATTACTGCCAGTATTAATAAACCCAAAAAACTCACTGACAGATAAACTGAAAATTTACTCACACCTTTTGCCTGTCGTTTTATGAGCTTTTCACCTGAGTAAGTTGCCTTATCAGCACAATATCGGCCTTGATTATCTTTTGTTATCGAGAAGGTTATGACATCATTTATTTTAGGAATACGCTGGCGATTTGAGAATGCAGTTTTATGAATAAAAACATCCTCACCACCACTGTTAGGTTTAATAAAGCCGAACGCTTTATCATCGTGCCACTGAAGTAGCTTTCCTTTGAAGCGCATAAATTAATCCTTTAATTATTTGTAAAAGTCACTACAAGCGATAATGCCTCGCTTGAGTTACTAGTACCATTAATAAAGTGTAGATTCAAAAAAGCACCATGTTGTTATATATGGTGCTTTTTAGGGTGACCCGGGTTTATTTTATATAAACTTGTTGGCCTTTTAGTAAAGTCATTAATACTTGCGTATTTTTTATTTGTTCACTAGTCGCAGCAAATAAATCCCGATCTAAAACGATTAAATCAGCCTGCTTGCCCACTTCAATTGAACCGACAATACCGTCTTGTTGCATCGCATAAGCAGCATTAATGGTATATGCCTGAATAGCCTGTGCTAAGGAAATATTTTCTGGCGCGCGCGAAACAGCATGACTGATACCGACAAACGGGTTAAAGGTGCTGACATTCCAGTCGCTGCTTAAGGTCAAGGTGGCATCATGCGCCTGTAAACTACCGATAGGAACTAAGTTTTTTGAGCGTTCTGTACCTATGAATGCGATATTTTCTGGCCAATGTGCAGGTTGAGTAAAGTCTCCTGCTACCTGCGCATCGGCGATAACGTTCAGTGCCTTGAAGCGCGGCAAGTCATCTGGGGCTACCACTTCAACATGGGTAATTCTGTGGCGAGACTTACCGCCTGAAGCGTTTTCAATGGCGTTTAATGCTTCAGTAATACCTCTATCGCCAATGGCATGAATGTTAAAATCAAAACCCATGGGCTCTAACACTTTGATATATTTTTCTAAGCGGGTTTGGCTAAAGTAGTTTAAACCCTTGTTTTGATATAAGTCTAACCAATTTGTTTCATAGGGGTCGTGCATCGCAGCCGTAGTGTTGACTAAAATACCGTCCATGTAAAACTTAACCTGATTTATTTTTAAATTACTGTCAGGGTTTGCTTGGTATAAGGCGGCAAGTTCGCGTAACTGACTATCGTCGTTTGCTTCTGGATATGCCCACAAGCCTAAATTTACTCGTAACGTTAGAAAACCAGCTTGTTCGACCCGTTGCCAAGTGGCCAAATGACCCCGTTGCCAATAGGTTCTCGCATCGCTAATTGAGGTAATGCCATGTTTGTTTAATGCAGGAATGGTATATTCCACTAGTCCAAGGTAGTCACTTTCAGCTGCACTTGGTTGCGCTCGCATGGCAATATCCATGACAACATTGCCGGCATTATCGTATAAAATTCCATCGGGAACGCCGTTGCTATCACGACTGACGACACCGCCAATGGCGTCTGAGCTATTTTGGGAGATGTTGGCCAATTCAAGCGCTTTAGAATTTACCCACATAGAATGAGATGTTTGTTCCATAATGATCACTGGGCGGTTTGGCACAGCATCATCTAAAATTTCTCTTGGTGAACGTTTCGCGTCGAGTAAGGCGCCTATCGTGTGGCCATAACCAATTAACCAAGCCGCCTCGGGGTTAGCGTTAGCTGCATAGGCAATTTCATCGATATAGTTTTCAATATTGTATTCATTTTCATCTAAGCTGAATTGTGTAGCGTCTGAGCCAGACTCAAGTGGATGAATATGCACGTCATGGATGCCCGGCATCATCATTTTTCCCTGTAAGTTTATTACTTGAGTTTGTTGACCAATATATTGCTTTATCGCGGTGTTATCCCCAACGTAAATAATATTACCATCTTTAATTGCCACGGACTCGGCCCAAGGTTGCTGCGGGTTAACGGTGTAAATATTACCGTGAGTAAATACGGTGGTGGCGCTGGTAATTAATGGTATTTCTTGGTTTTCTTGTGGCTCTGAATTACCACAGCCTGATAAAGCTAGGGCGGTGAGTAGGGTGCAAGTGGCTAACATATTAAGTTTCTCTGTCATAGTTTACTCCTAGGTGTTGAGAAACTCTAACAAACCGTCAGTAACCAAATGGGCACCAAACTGATAGAATTGCTGTGTTTAACATATACAGGTGTTGTTTAATGATAGTTTTATTTGTTGAAGATGACCAAAAGTTAGCGCAGCAAACCATTGATTTTTTGGCACTAGAAGATATTGATGTTGACTATGTTTCATCAATTTCTGCGGCAAAACAAGTGAGTATGGCGCAGCGATATGATGCAATAATTCTTGACATGAAATTACCCGATGGTGACGGCACCTTACTCGCGCAATATTTTCAACGGGATAGGCCAGAAACCCCAATTATTTTCTTAACGGGGCAAGATAATATTAGTGATAAATTATCGGCGTTTGACGCCGGCGCGCTTGATTATTTGACCAAACCCTTTGAGTTAGCGGAATTAACAATAAGATTAAAGTTGTTGTTAACTAAAGGCAGAGCGCATCAGTCAAACTTTCTACTTGCTGATTTGAGTATTAATTTTGCTGAAAAAATATTGTCGCGGGGTAAGCGTGCCATTACCTTGTCACCTCAACAATGGATCTTATTGGCATTGCTGGCGCAACAAAGTCCGGCTTATGTCTCGAAACAACAAATTATCGCCACCGTGTGGCCAGATCAAGATGTCAGTAATGATATGTATAAATCTTTATTATCGAGATTGAGAACTAACCTGACCGGTGTAGGTGAAAATTGTCTACTATTTAGTGCTAAAAAGGTAGGAGTCGCGTTACGTGCTGCCATGGACTAAAAATTCCCGCTCAATGCCGCGCTTTATTGCTAGCCGGTTATATATAGCATTGTTTTTTATTACCCTCGCATGGGGGATTCTAGCAACGCAGAGTTATCATTTTGCCTTAGACGACACCGCGGAATTTTATTTAATCGAAGATGCTGAAAATGCCCTATTTTTTATGTCTCAGGGCTTAGGGCACGATTTTGTTAACTCGGAATTTAGGCAAAGCTACTTAACTATTGAGCAGTTACCTGCTGATATTAAAGCGACAGTAAAAGCTAATATGCCGCCGGTAAATCAGGCAATACTTATTGCAAGTCCCTTGTATGATAGCTATGTCTTACCTTATTCATCATCAGGAGAAATCGCTGATATTTATATAGTGCATCGATTTGCTAAAGATGATTCCATCAATATTTTACCTTATCAATTGCTTATCGGGCTATTAGCGTTTTTCACGCTCGCTTTGGTGGTCAAATTTGTGGTCACGCGCATCGGTCAACAAACACAGCTGATGGCAAATAAAATAAGCCGTTTAACAAGTGCTAGCAATGCGCCAGAAAGTCCGCTGGTTTTTGCCGATTATCAATACGCCTTTAATGTTATTGAGCAGTATTATCAGGCACAACATCAAGCGCTAAGTAGAGAAAAAGACTTTGCTAGCTTTCTGAGTCATGAGCTTAGGCAGCCACTAGCGCGTATGGCGAATAATCTTTCCTTGCTCGACCAAATTGATCAGCTGCCTTTGCGTTCGTTAGCCGTGATTGACGATATGAAATTAACCAATAAGGCGCTTAGTCAACTCACTATTATGGTGTTGCAATTATGGCAAAACAGCACTGAGCATAAAACGTCGGTAGAATTTACCGCCTTATTAACTGAACATTTAGGATTATTTGATGATACAAGGTTAACCATAGAAACCCAGATAGTCGCTTCTCCAGTAACGATACGGGCAAATGTTAATATGGTGGCATTGTTACTAAAGCAATTACTGTAAAACAGTAAGCAATACGCCGCGACTAAGGTGTTGATTGAGCTTTCAGCACGACAATTAAAAATTAGCAATGATGTACGTACCAATAGTAACGCAACATTAAGCGAAAATAGCCAAATACATGGTTATGGTATTGGTTTGGTGATGGTTGATAAAGCATGCCAGCAGCTAGATTGGCCGTGGCAGCAAAGTGCTGAAAATAATCTATTTAGCGTTACGGTTAACTTTAGTCGCGCACGAGGATGACTATATTGCTGAGAAGTTGTTAGCGACCTATGAATATTTACTAATAGATTAACGTATGATTAGTGGGTGATTATGCGGCAATGCTGAAATAAGTCATTGTTGCATTTTCACATTTCAATAACCCATTAATTACCTTACACTCACACTATCTGACATAACTGATATTGTGTAATGGCTGCCGACCGATTTATTCCCTACCGAAAAAAAGACATTATTGAAATGTGTTTACTTGAGCTCAAATTTGAGCATGTTGTAGCATCATCATTTCGACAATTTTGTCATTTATTGTCAAACTCTTTACATGTTGAATATCATCAGATTGTTGAGTCGCTAAAAAATGATTATGCACCCTTTGATCCGAATGCTGATACTCAGCCGTTAGCGCCTTATACGTTAGAACAAAAAGCCCAATGCCAGGCTGATTTTGCTGAGAATTTTGCCAAGGTGTTAAATGCGGCTAATTTTGAAAAAATTACCGAGCAAGATTTACAAGACGCATTAACCGAAGAGTCGTTATTTAAAGTCAGGTTAGAAGTCGAGTTTGATGACTTTGAGCAAGTGGTTTTTTATCGTCGTGGCGAGTCGCAATTAACCGAAACCATTACCTCGTTATTTGGCCTACGTAAGCAAACGATTAATTTTACTAATTACGATCGGGTAGCGGTTTTTATTACCTTTAAAGATAAAGAGCACTTTGCCCGTAAAAATAAAGCTTTGATTGGGTTTGAACCCGGTTCAACGATAGTGAAATTGTTTCAAAACGTACCTAAAGCGGACTTAGAAATGCTATTTCCGAATAGTGAAGTACGCATGCGCCCCATTGATAAAGCTTTTATTGGTGCGTCGGCGGTGGTAGGTGGTGCAGTCGTATTAGTGACTAAACTGGGTGCCTCACTTGTGTTGTTAGCGGCATTACTGGCATTTTGGCTTGGCTGGCGAGCAGAATCAGTTGAAATGACGCAACAGCACGTTATTACTTTTGCGCTGGGTTTGGGGGTTTTTGCTGGTTTTATTTTTAAAGAGTGGAGTAAATTTAAAAATAGAAAAATTAAATTTATGAAAGCTTTATCCGATAATCTTTACTTTAAGAATCTGGACAATAATGCTGGAGTTTTTCATACCCTAGTTGATGCCGCCGAGGAAGAAGATTTTAAAGAGGTGGTATTAGCCTATAGTTTTTTACTCAATAATCCTGAGGGCTTAACTGCGCAGGCGTTAGATGAGCAAATAGAAGCATGGTTTCAAGAGCATTATCAATGTGTATTGGACTTTGAAATTTCGGATGCATTAGATAAACTCAAGCGTTTGCAATTAACCGAGGTAAAACAGGGTGTTTATCATGCGGTTGCGTTGGCACAGGCAAAGAAAATATTGGACGCACATTGGGATAATTTGTTTAATTATTAAATGCTTAGTCAGCGTGATAAATTCAACTTTGTCGTGACGTTAAGCTGTGTATATCACGGATTATTGCAAATGTCTGCCAGTGGAATTGACAGACATTTGGATAAGTCCCTACATCAACTCCCACACTTCCCAGCTTTCAAATTGAAATTGTGCTGCAAGTTTTAATGCATGGGCTTGGTGCTTTGCCGCTAAATCTTGTCGTTCAATACCCGCATAGTAAGCGCTCATTTGCTTATGCCAACCTGGAAAGCTTTCGCCTTGCTCTTTCACTTGCGTTAGCAATTGTAAGGCTTTCGGAAAATTCTTCTTTTTGTTAAAACCATTGGCTAATTGAATACTAACCATGGTTAAGGATTCCGGAAATTCATCAGCAACGACAGATAAAACTTCATCAACTTGCTCAATTTGTTTAGACCAAAACATATATTTCGCAAACTGATAACTGTGTAACCATTCAAATTGAAAGCCAGCCCATTGCTGTTGTTGAGCTTTAAAATGGGCGAATACTTGTTTGTAATCACCGATCGCTAGCATGTCGGTACCATCAATCGCATAGTCAGGGGCTAAAAATTGTAAGCCGTCATAAAGCGCAGGTAATGAAGTGGTAAAATGGTTTTCATTTGGGTAGTGCTGATATTGCCACTTTAATGATGGTTTCGCGGATGCGGTAAATACCTCGATAACTTTATCAACCCCCATACCTTCTTCATTGGCCAAGGAAATAAAAACCGGTGCGGTTAGTTGGTTATTTTCCAGCAATGGTTTTAATTTACTCGGTAAGCTATTTTCATCAAACCAGGCGCTGGGACTCATGGCGAGAAAAGCGTTAAAGGGCGTATCGACTTGCATCATACTATAAAGCGTAAACAAGCCACCCAGTGAATAACCTGAGAGGGCTTTTTGGCTATTGGTACGATATTGCTGATCAACTAATGGCAGTAGCTCTTGGCTTAAGTACGCCTGCAGTTTGCTTGCATGGCCAAATGCATCATCTTTTCCGTCTGCCCATGTCGTTGTTTTAAGGTAATCATCGCCGCCTTGGTTAGCGATGCCGATAACGATCATCGGCGGTATTTTTCCCATACGAGTGAGGTTTTTTACGACTGCAGATACATGTTGAAATTGAAAGTCAGCATCAATAACAAAAAGGCTAGGGTAGTGCCGTTTGTTCATGAAATAGCGCTCAGGTAACGAGACCATATAGCGTCTATTCTCAGCGAATACCTTTGATGAATGCTGACGTTCGTAACCGCTAACAATTGCCTTGCCAGCATTAGTTGAGTCTGCAGCGTAACAGGTCACACTAAAGGCAGTTAGCGACGCTAGTAGTAAGATTATATTTTTTATTTTCATAACAACACCGGTATATTTAATGAGCATTAAACACTATCAGAAAGCGTTAAAAAGACAGTATCAGTTTGGTGAAGAATTGGTGAAGAACGGTGTTTTTATATATAAAACAGCACCTTTATCAGTTAGTTTTGCATATTCGGTCATTTATGACGTTAATAATAAACTTATGAATAATCTGCCGAAACTTTGCGATTTATCAAAGTAAGATATTTCGATCTGGCTAAAATATCTCTCATCTTAGCGTAACTATATGGGTTATTTTTAACGGTGGATAAATAATGAAAAAATACGTACTTAACTTATCAATGCTGGCGCTGTTGCTAATAGGCTGTGGTAAATCAGTCGAGGTGCCGCTTGATCCTGAAGTGGTGGTTTTTTTAAGCGCAGGGAGTACTGCGACGGTACGCTTAACAGAGGACGATGCTGAATATGTCATCTTGAAAGCATGGCTTGAGCAACATCAAACAAGCTGGCTGTCTACATCAGGACGATATGCCGGTGGTATTTATCTAACATCTGGGCAATATGGCATCCAAGTGACCGACAGTAAAGTGGTGTTATATGCCAATATCACTGATAACCCGACGGCTATTTATGCTCAAGAAATTGAACGCAGTGATTTGAAAACCTTAAAACTGTTAGGTAAATAATCAACAGAACCTAATTCAGAGTGTTCAATAAGTGCGCTTTAGCTAAAGCGACTTTTGACTATTATTGCTGCGTTTGGTGGCTTACATGTTTTCGTAGTGCGCAAGTAATAATGCTCGCAACCTTAATAAACCTTTGCCTTTGTTAACCGTTTTCCAGGCCAGAAATAATGCTGATTTTTGCTCTTGGGTGTCAGCTTCTAATACCGCTAATTGAGCGTTATTGATATAGTGCTGAATTCTTGCTCGTGGTAAAAAACCAACACCAATACCAGCAACAATTGCTTGAATTTTCTGTTCAACACTCGTGACATAAAAATGTCGACTTTGGTCAATTAGATTTGACGACCACGGCACGGTACTTTTAGATGAATCATGGACTATTACGGTGCGATAGTCGGCAATGTCACTACGTGTGACTGGGCGATTAAGGTGGCTTAACTCATGCTGTTTAGGTGTGGCTAATACCGTATCTAGTTGGCATATTTTGATTGCCCGTATACCTGCCTGATTTGGTATCGGCGGTGGTGCACCAATCAGTAAATCTACTTTGTCGTCTATTAATGCTTCCCATGAGCCATTCATCACCTGTTCACAGATATCTATTTCAACATTGGGGTGCTCATCGAGAAATTTCTGCAAACATTGCATGATGGGTTCAACAGCAATAATTGAGTCGAAAGCAATGCTAATTTTAGGCTCCCAGCCATGTGCTAGTGTTTGTGTTTGTTCTGTTACTTTACTGGCAGCGGCTAATATTTTTCTGCCTTCACGTAATAAGTGCTGCCCGGCAGGTGTCAGTACAGAGCGTCTCCCTTGTCTGACAAATAAGGTTACTGATAGTTGCTCTTCGAGTTTCTGAACGATATATGACAGTGCGGAAGGCACTTTATTGAGTTGCTCAGCAGCGGAAGCAAAGCTACCTCGGTTATCGATAGCATCCAGTACCAGTAATGCTTCTAAAGTGAGTGGTGGACCATTCATTTTCTCGTCCCTATATAAATGTTCAAAAAATTTGAATGAATAAGACAGATTTTAGGGGTTATTCACTGATTACGCAACTCGTAGAATACTCACATCTTAAACACACAAAGAAACAGAGACTACTATGAACAATTCAATTACTAAGAACATATTCGATACTAACGACAATGCTGCTACTTTACCTTTACGTCTTGTCGCCGGCATTATTTTTGCGGCTCATGGCTCACAAAAGTTATTTGCTTGGTTTGGCGGCTATGGATTAGATGGTACAGGGCAATGGATGGATTCAATTGGCTTAGGGCCCGGTTATGTTATGGCTTTATTAGCTGGTAGTGCCGAGTTTTTTGGCGGTTTGCTGCTAATTTTAGGCTTGTTTACTCGGCCAACAAGTGTGGTATTAGCAATCACTATGTTGGTAGCCATTGTTAAAGTGCATTTAGTTAATGGCTTATTTATGGCAAATAATGGCTATGAATTTGGTTTAGCATTACTGGCTATTAGCGTCGCTCTCGCCATTCACGGGGGTGGCAAATATTCTCTCGACCAGATGATCAGTCGCAAGCTTTAGCAGTGAGATAGTCGATTAAAAGTCAGTATAGCCTTTATGTTACTGGCTTTTTAAAACCACAATCAGGGAGAAAGAAAAGTGATTAAACATTTTCCATTTCAGCAACTTGGTAAAGCTAGTCATGGCTGGTTGAAAGCTCATCATCATTTCAGTTTTGCACACTATTATAATCCTCGACGTATGGGCTTTGGCAGCTTACGAGTAATTAATGATGATTGGATAGCGCCGCATACTGGCTTTTCTGAGCACCCACACAAGAATATGGAAATTATTAGTTTTGTTCGCTCAGGGGCAATTTCACACCAAGATAGTAAAGGTAATCAAGGTGTGACAGCTGCCGGTGAAGTACAGGTGATGAGCGCAGGAAAGGGGATTTGGCACTCTGAATATAATCGCACTAACCAGCCAACAACTATGTTTCAAATTTGGCTAGAGCCGAATAAGTATAATGTAGCACCGCGTTGGGATAGTATGAAATTTCCACAGAAAATGCATGAATCAAGCTTACCTCTTATCGTTTCTGGCTATGCGGAAGATCGACAAAAGGCGCTATTTATTCAGCAACAAGCACGTATCTATGCCGGTAAAGTTACGCAAGGCTGTGAGATAGTTCATCAAATTAGTCATCAAGCGTATGTGATCGCTTCACAAGGTAGTTTTACGTTAGCGGCTGGAAAACAAACGGTTAACATGTCGAAAGGCGATGGTGCAGAGATCATTCAAACACAGCTAATAACAATTAACGCCTTGGAAAATAGTGAAATACTTATTATTGATGCGCCATAAAACCGATTGGCAGTGCGTAAAGTGTTTTGCGTGCGAAGTGGCACGCAAAACATTATGACGTTCATCATGTAAGTAAGTCTATTTTTTTGTGCCGGTAAAAATTTCAATAATTTCTTCAATTAAAGTAGGCTCTGGAGGCATTTTTTTTCCGCCTGTAGCGAAGGTTGTTGAACTAATTACCAATAAAGATACGATTAAAGTTAGTTTTAAAGTTTTCATAGATATTCCTTAATTAATGAGTTAGTGGATTTAAATCCACCTTCATTATCAAGGAAAATAGCGAGTAGTGATATCGTACTGATTTGAGTTATATCTGAAACTGGTTTTATTCAGTTCAAAATGAACGATAATTGAGCAAAACATTAATGTTTAAGCGTTAATTTTATACGTAGACTTTATAATAAACTGGACTATAAAAAATAGTGTAACAACTGATAATAAATGTACAACTTCAGAGTATAGGCTATAGAAAAATAAAGGATCCAATGATGTTAAGTGACGAACCAAGTATTCAGAGATCATAGTGACAATCACCAAAATATTCACCATAGCTAATGTATATAAAGGAAGATCGACAGCAGTTTGCTTTAATGGTTGAGAAATTATTTTTTGTATACGAGGTATTGCTTGAAATTTTCTGAATAATGGCACACGTAGAAATATTAAGTGTCGAGTGATAATGTTGAGAGACATCATTGCGATGTAATAATATATTTTTGGCGCGTTGTAGTCAGTTGTATACCAATATACCTCGCATATTACACAGATTATGATTGTGGGTAAAATTATCCGTCGAATGAGTGAGTCGTACCAAAAGAGCTTAATTAACCACAGCGACAGTAAATAGATTAAAGGCTTAATAAATAAATAGCTGCTAGAGAAAAAAACAACCTCTTCTAAAAATCGTTCGAGCAGAAAAATTATGGCAATGCTGATAATGTTAGCATTGTGGATGTTAAAGAGAATTAAGCCGAGCAGGAAGATAATAAAAAGCCGATCAAAATATTGTGCATATCCAAAAGTCAGCAAGGCAATCGTTAAAAAAACAATGGCGAGTATATTGGTTATGCCACTGCTGACGTATTGCCGGAAAATCATCTTTTACATGCCAAAAAACTTCATTACCTGTACTTTAAATGACAATTGACTTGATTCAGATACTGACTTTCTGCAGGCAAGCCACCAAGCATTAACGACTTCAAGGCTGAGTGAGTCGATGGTTTTCGGATGCTCATTTTCTATAGCAACCACCGTTTCGCGACTGATACCTATTTTACTGGCGAGTATTTTTTGCGTAAAGCCCGCTTCTTTTCTTAAGCTTTTTAATTCTATTCCGGAAAAATGTGCCATATGAATTTGTCTATAATTACTACAGTTAACTACATTTTAGGAATTTATAACCATCAGAGCAATAAATTAAATTATTTTTAGCCAATTTAATCTCAAAAAGCACTTTTTACGTATAAATGATTACAGCGCTTGCTGCCTTGAGGACGTTATTGCTGACATTGTGATATGCTCTTTATTTGGAAATAAATTATTCGTTGATATGGAATGACTGCGTGACCCTACTTTTTATTTATTTAGCCATTGCCATTGGTGTTTCATTTTTGTGTTCTGTGCTTGAAGCTGTTTTATTATCGATAACCCCAAGTTACGTTGAACAAATTAAAACTCATAAGCCTCTCTCGGGAGCGGTATTAATCAAAGTTAAAACCCGTATGGAGGAGTCACTTTCTAGTATTTTAATTCTCAATACCTTCGCTCATACTATGGGAGCGGCGGGTGTTGGCGCTCAGGCTATTGGTATATTTGGCGAAAAGTGGGAAACCGCGATTGCAGTATTACTGACCTTAATTATTTTGTATTTTTCAGAAATTATTCCTAAAACTTTAGGTGCCACATTTTGGCGCAGTTTGGCTATTCCTTCTGCCCATGTCATTGCTTGGTTGGTGCGGATAGTTTATCCACTAGTTTGGCTGGCAACTCGGCTAACACGTTTATTTAAAAAAGATAAAACCAGTGAAATTACTCGAGAAGAAATTATAGCTTTAGCGTCGTTGGGGCACAAATACGGCAGTTTGTTCTCACACGAAAACGAATATTTGTCTAACATGCTTAATTTACGAGAATTGCGCACTGGCGATGTGTTTACCCCTCGCACGGTTGTTCACATGTTACATCAAGATATCACAGTAACTGTAGCGTTAAATCATGAGCAAACTCGCCAATTTACCCGAATACCCGTTTATGGCAATACCATTGATGATATTATCGGTAAGGTCATTAAAGGTGACTTATATGAAGCTGAACGCAGTGGCCATGGTGATGAACCTATTAGCAAGTTTATTACGCCGTTAACCGCTGTCTCGGAAAAATTACCTGTTCAACAGTTGTTAGATATTTTTATAAAAAATCATATGCATATCTACGCAGTAGAAGATGAATACGGCCAAACATCTGGCGTTGTTACCTTAGAAGACGCCATTGAAACCTTATTAGGTCGCGAGATAGTTGATGAAAGTGATGCCGTGACGGACATGCAAGCGCTAGCCCGCGACAAATATCGAGATAGATTAAGAGGAATTAAGCAACAAGGTGATGACCAAGGCGACTAGCCATATACTAACCTCGAGAAGCACACCTTGAAGTGTGTAAATAATTTTGGGGCATATAAACTCTTTTGTTATCTAACTCCGCGGTGTTCAGCAAATATAGGTAATATCACCGAGTCGCAGCGAAAGTGAACCAAAATAAAAATCGTTACGTAATATTGATTAGACATTTATAATTTATTGAGAATATAAAAATGAAAATAATCATCTTGGCTTTCGCTTTATTGTTAATAACAGGCTGTAGTACGGTATATCCAAATAAAGATATTACCGGACAAACCTTTCCGAGTGTTGTTGGCCAGTCATTAGAAAAAAATACTGTCGCTATCCCTGCTGACTTCAATGGTGAAGTCACCTTATTGTTAATTGGTTATGTACAAAATTCGCAGTTTGACATCGATCGTTGGTTAATTGCTTTGGATATGACAGAAACCCAAGTCAATGCCTATGAAATACCGACAATTCAAGGCTTGTTTCCACAAATGTTCAGCACGTTTATTGATAATGGTATGCGCGCAGGTATTCCTAAAGACTTATGGAAAGGGGTGGTTACCGTTTACGATGACGGTGAAAAAATTCAAGCACTGACCGGTAATGAAAACGCCTCGAATACACGAGTAGTATTATTGGATGAGCAAGGTAAAATTTTGTATTTCTATGATCAAGGCTTTGCCGTTGCGGCATTAAATGAAGTAAGAGCAATTTTAGCCGCTCAGCAATAGGGTTAAAATTATTGTCATGTAAAATAAATAAAGCGAGTATTGAACATCAATACTCGCTTTATTTTTATCTACTTCGACTGGCAATTAGTGGACTATTTTACCGCTAACGCTAAAATTTCACGACTTTGCGTTAACGTTATCGCTTGGTGCTCACCCAGCTTTAACATCTTATGTACTTCAAGCTGTGTGATGATCTTATCAATAGCAGCGGCTTTGTCGTCACCATGTTCGGTTAATTGTGTTGCCACATTTAGACTATGATAAAACGCTTCAATCGCTGCAATAGTGCGTTCTGCTAAATCGTCACTCGCCGCTAAAGCAAAAACATTCTTACCGAGTTGCTCTAATTTATCTTTCTTAACCGCGAGTTGGTTACGCAATAGCGATGGCTGAATAATCGCTAACGAACGTGCATGATCAACGCCGTAAAGTGCAGTTAGTTCATGGCCAATCATATGAGTAGCCCAGTCATGTGGTACACCGGCACCAATTAAACCATTTAGCGCTTGGTTAGCCGTCCACATCAGGTTTTCACGCCAGTGTAGTGTTTCGCGTTGGTCGTATTGCTCAGCCAGCACAAGTAAGTTTTTCAGTAACGCTTCAGCGTAACCATCTTGTACCATAGCGCCAGTCGGCATAGTTAAATATTGCTCGCAAATATGCACCCAAGCATCAACTAAACCGTTGATTAATTGGCGTTCAGGTAGAGTTTTCATCGCATCAGCATCAAGCACCGCAAACTTTGGTTGTACGGCAGGTGCAAAGAATGGCAGTTTGTCTTTAGTGGCAGCACGTGTGATCACCGAAGCGGCATTGGACTCTGAGCCTGTCGCAGGTAGAGTTAGTACCGCGCCAATGGCGATAGCTTTAGTGACCGTATGTTTACCTAATAGAATATCCCAACCAGCACCGTCATAGCATGCTGCAGCAGCAACATATTTAGCACCATCAATGACTGAGCCACCGCCAACAGCAAGTATGTAATCTATATTTTCAGCTTTAGCGATAATCACGGCTTTATCTAACGTTTCCATAGTTGGATTGGGCTCAACACCTGAAAATTCTAACCACGTGTGGTTAGCAAGTGCACTTTGCACTTGTTGATAAACTCCGTTCTTTTTAATAGAGCCACCACCATAAATAACTAATACCTTACTCGTACTTGGAATTGCGTCACTAACACTGGCAATTTTACCTTGACCAAAGTGGATTTGAGTTGGGTTAACGTATGAAAATTCCATGGAACACCTTTTTTAATATTTATTTAATGAACAATACTATCTCTTTATGGGTTGCATATTAATGTAATTTATATTGCTTAAATAGCCGTTTTTATCGATAATCATTGCCTATTCGTATAAAAGTGAATTGGTCACTTAGTATTGGGAAAACTATGCAAGCGTTAGCGCCATTAATGCAATCTTTCACTCAGTTAAAGTCTTTGCAGGAGCTAAATGGTGCCTATCGTACTGTGATCCCAGGGGTTAAATTTTATCGTGCAGGTACCAGTAGTCGCCGCGAGCCTTTACTTTATCAATCAGGCATCATTGTTATGGGGCAGGGACGAAAAAATATCTATATTGCTGATAATTGTCTGCAATATGGCCCGGGTGATTATTTAGTACTCGGTGTGCCTATGCCTTTGGAGTGTGAAGCGTTTACTGAAAACGGACTACCGATTATGGGGCTAGCTATTGATGTAGATTCACATACTTTACATAAGCTTGTGGGCCAAATTAACCAGCAAGATAAGCAAGCGAATAGTGTCAGTGAAAATGATAAAAACTTGCTTGATTTTGGCGTTAAGTCAAATAGCGCATGTGAAGATTTTAATAGTACGATAATGCGTTTACTGAAGGTTTTACATAACGATGTTGAAGCAGCAATTTTGGGTCCTGCCATTGTAGAGGAAATTGTTTATCGTGCTCTAATAGGATCCAACGGCCATATTTTGTTCGATTTAGCGCGTCACGATGGTCACTATGCCAGAATAGCCCGCGTTTTGGATACTTTGCACAAAGAGTATGCAGAAGTGATATCGGTAGAGCATCTAGCTAATCAAGCACATATGAGTGTTTCAGGTTTTCATCGCGCATTTAGGCAAGTCACCAGTGAAACCCCGCTTCAATACTTAAAAAAAATCCGTTTAAATAAAGCTAAAGACTTGATTATTACTGATGGCAAGCAAGCAACTGAAGCGGCGTCTTTAGTCGGCTATACTAGCCCATCACAATTTAGTCGAGAGTTTAAACGTCATTTCAATGCCACGCCTAAATCTGTTGCTAGCCTATAATGCTTTAGAGCATCATATGGACGAACTAGTGTTATTGTTATTTCGTTAGTCGATTGTTGAGGATTAAGCATTACTTTTATTATGATAATCTTTCACCCTAAGGTCTTTAAGCACACTTTTACTTACCGCCCGCTATATCTATAAAAGTACCGGTGACATAAGACGCTTGGTCTGATAGCAGCCACGCAATGCTGTTGGCTACTTCCTCTGGTGTTCCTCCGCGTTTTAAAGGAATTTGTGGCGCTAAACGCGCCACTCGATTGGTTTCACCGCCATCTGCATGCATTGCTGTATCAATAAAGCCGGGTCGAACGGCATTGACCCGAATATTGCGATCGGCTAACTCTAATGACAAGCCGCGGGTGAGTGAGTCCATGGCACCCTTTGAAGCCGCATAATCAATATATTCACCAGGAGCGCCAAGCCGTGATGCCGCAGAAGAGACATTAACAATCGCGCCGCCACTGGGCATTACTCGAATAGCTTCTCGACAACAAAGGAAACAACTGGTGGTATTGGTGATGAGTACTTTGTTAAAACGTTCGACTGATAAATTGGCTAATGTTGATTGCGCAAACAAAATACCCGCATTATTAACTAAGTGAGTTACTGTGCCGTATTTGCTTTGTACGGCAGAAAATAGCGCTAAGACATCAGCTTCAATGGAAACATCAGCAGCAAAAGCAAACGCTTGCCCACCATTCTTTTCAATTGTATCCACCACTTGTTTGGCATTCTCTGCTCGGCTTTGGTAGTTGACACAAACTGCATAGCCTTGTGACGCTAATAAAATAGCCGTGGCAGCACCAATTCCGCGTCCAGCGCCTGTGATCACAACAACCTTTTTCATCAATATTCCTTTAGTGTTTAGTAGTGCTCAGCGTACGTGAGACGCTATTTATTTGCTAGGTTTTTTACCTACGCCTGAGCTACCTAATAGCTTTATTGAGCTAGGTCAGGTTTTGTTGAAAAATAATGCTCATATCGTCAGGTTCGCTTGCTCGACTTAATATTGCAATGGTAAAACTATGGCTCTATTTTAACTAGCCATGTCATATCATACGCAAAGCATAGGGACATATTGATGAGAAAATTTCTTTTCTTGAGTAGTATTCTATTGGTAACGTTATCGCTTCAAACTCAGCTAAAAGCTCAGGAGCTTATTAGTGAAAAACCGAGCAGAAGCATTACCGTTCAGGTTGATATTAAGCAAGGTTTAATGCCAAACGACGCAGAGGATTGGGTGCTTTATGTTTACGCCTCAAAACCGGGCGAGCGTCTGCCTTTAGCAAACTTTAAGGGGAAATTGTCGCAACTGCCTAGTGAGATCATATTACATCAAAGTATGTATTTATTGCCGCATTTAACCTTACAGCAAGCAGAAAGTGTGGTTATTGTCGCCAAAGCAACTAAGAGTAAAAATCCGCATCAAAAAAGCAGTGAAGATATTATCGGTTACTCTTCACCCGTCAATTTTAACAGTGGGCCTCACCAAGCCATGAATATGAGCATTGATCAGCATGATAAAGCCGTGCTAAAAAATAGTTTAAATGGGGTTATTTATAAGTAAAGGTCACTCGGTCCATCTCAGCCACAAAGCCGTGTTGAGAAGGGATAAAGGTTACTCTGTCTGTTTTAGCGATCGCGTTGCTGAGGATGATTTCGACATCACCTTCCATCACGGTTTTACCTTTTTCAAATGAGGCGTGACTAGATTTAGTTGATAAGTTACCGTCAGCAAAAGCAATTCGAACATTGCCACTGTACGTATGGAGTTTACTGTCTTTAGATATAACTTGAGATTTTGCGGTGATTTCCATTTCGTTTGCTGACGTAAAGCTTGATAAAACACTTGATAACACTATGGTTGATAGCGCTAGTTGTTTAAATAATTTCATCTTGATTCCCCATCTAGATTCATTAAATACTGCTTAAGCTTACTAGGGCCTGTAGACCTCTCATTTTATAGCTCTGTTGTATTTGAAAAGACGATAATCAAGGTGCTTGCTTTAATGTTTGGTTGTTCCAAATATATACTAAGCAACAAGAATGACGCTTTTTCAAGTCAACCCTAAGGCCTATAGCTAATTTTCAACCTAACATCGTTGAAAATAGTTAAAGTAGAATGACTACATAGCACGACTTTCGCCTTGTTATCTTAAAAATTAGCTCATAGCAGAGACTAAAATGAAAGTTAAACAGGCCTTCACACTTTACTAAATATAGCACCGAATGCTAGCGTTAATTTGAATCATCACAATAACTTCATAATTGTTATCAATTTATTTTTTTATTGTTATTTCATCTACGTATTTTAATGGGGATAGCTCAGTTGAGCGTAAAAATTAGGCAATTAATGGTTGAATTTCCCTTGCTCTAGATAGCAAATAACTTGAGCTATCACGGCATCATTTCGCATCATAAAGACATGGGTGGTGGGCATTTCAATGTGATCATTCATACCATCAATTTTGGTACTTTCGACTGAGACTTTACCGTCGTCAGTATCCGGTATAAGTGATGATAATAGTAAGTTAATGCTTTGTGTGCCAGCAATGATGCCAACATCAAAATTGGCTTTGCCAAGCTGGTTTGGCAAACTCAACTCACCGGTGCCCAATTGCATACCAGCTTCGCCATTAATAAAGCTAAAGCCAGGTAAATGACTGAGCTTATCAACAATTTCGGTGCCTTTATTGGGTGGCCCAAGCATCACGACTTTATTTAAGCTTTCTACCTTGTGATTACTGAGGAATTGCCTGACTAATATACCGCCCATTGAATGAGTAACAAAACTTACCGGCATGCCTTGGCATTGTTTTAGTGCATCACTAATAGTTTGTTCAGCAAGTTCTTCAATTGAGTAAGCACGTGAAGGATAATCGATGTTTAATACTTGATAGCCATGTTCTGTTAATTTTTCTGCCATTTTGTCCATGGAGTGCGCTGAACGTGCTAATCCATGCAATAAAATTACACATTCAGTTTTCGCGCTATTGCTTGTAGTCATGGTGATTTCCAGCGAGTTTACAGGATGCTTTTCGGGACAATGCGACGTAATTTTACTTTTAGTCGCTTCATTAAATCAACTTCGCCGTCAGGGTTCCAATCTAGGCTAATAGGCCAAGCGTTTTCAGGCTGCATTTCTTCTAACATGCCGTGTTTTATTTCTTGGGCAATTTTTGTTGAAGGGATAATAACAAAATTCTCAGTATTGAGGTTAGCGCTGCGAGGGTCAACGTTATAGGTGCCGACGACCGCAGTATGATCATCTATCACCATCGATTTAGCATGTAAGCCGAAAATTGGCGCTTGTTTTAACTGCTTTTGCATCACTTCAGACATCACTTTTTGACGAATTTTAGCATCAGGTTTAAATTCAAAGATGCTCACCCCCGTTTTTAATAACGCATCACGATCGCGTTGATAGCCACTAAAGGCTTCTAAATTGTCGTTCGAAGCAAGGCTATTAGTTAATATACTGATCTCTACACCTTTATCTACCAGGCTTTTAAGTATTTTTCGTGTTGCCTTAGTCGTGATTAAATATGGGGTTTGAATCACCACAGAGTGCTCTGCGCTTTGTAATAACGTGACTAATTTTTCAGTCGATAAGCCGCCACCCGCTAAAAATTTATTGGCATTGTTCTTTCCTGGAATATCGGAAATATATTCTACATTGTCTAACCATTGTAACTGCTGCGTTTTTTGTATTGCGGTAATCGCTTTCGGTATATCACGAATCTTATCTCTTACTGAAGCGACAAAATTCAAAGGATCACAAGCGTATTGATGTAAAGGCTGAAAGTTAGGTTGGTAATCTTTGGCGGTTTTTTCTGCTATTAAGTCATTTACGTCGACGCTGAGTTCACTTTGCCAAAACTGTTCAAACGATGCTTGAACGTTTTCAGTGACGCCACCAACTAGCAAGACATCGCGGTCTCGAAAATTATACTGGTGATCATAGCCAAAATATTCATCCGCAACATTGCGACCACCGGTAATGGCGACTTTACCATCGACGGTAAATGTTTTGTTGTGCATACGTTGATTTAATTGATGGAAGTTGGTGGTTAACGTAATGATCTTATCGAATAAATTCTTGCCGATGTTAGCCACAGGATTATAAATTTTTATCGAAATGTTTTTGTGGGCAGCTAAGGTCTGTAGTTCACTACCGCTAGCTTCGATCATGATGTCGTCGACTAAAATACGCACGCGTACGCCACGCTCTGCTGCTCTAACTAAATAATCAATGGCAATTAAGCCGATGTTATCGGTGGAAAAAATGAAATATTGCACATCAAGCGTGTGCTCTGCATGTTCAGTTAACCAAGCACGAGATAACATGGCTTCTATGCCTTGTTCGAGAATATACACTCCGGTTTTTTCGCGCATATTTTGTGCCACGGGTGCAAGGTATTCAGACAGTAGCTTATTGTTGTTTTGTGGGATAGCAGCACAATGATCCGTTGTTGACGCGATGAGTCGGTCGCCTTTTACACTGCAAGAAAATAGTCCTAAACAGAGTGCTAGCGCAAGTAATATCTTGCTGGAAATCAATTCTTTCCAGTTAAAAAGCTGTAAATACGACAATGATAAATTCCTTATAAACATTATGATGATTTCAATTTCTTCTCAACTTTTGAAAATGTGGCAATTCCCATGGCCGCATCGCCAATAGTAACCCAATATGCTGACGATTTTCTAACGGTAATGCCGCATCTTCTTGATTTAATTGCGCGACCTCTTTTTTAAGTTGATTCAGTTTACGTTTAATAATATCGATTGAAGTTTGGCTGTAAGTACCTCGAATGTAAAAGCGAAAACTGTTGTCTTCGGTAAAGGGGGTTGAAATAAACGTCGCGATACCATCTTTGGTCATAAATTGCTCTAAAGGGCCATGAGGTATCCATTGAAAATCTTGCGCAATCAAAACTTTGTACTGGTTGTTGGGTAATAACTCGATCATTTTTAAGCGATCTAATTTAGCTAAAAGCTGAATACAAGCGAATTTATCTATTTCGTAATGGCTGATAATTTCGTCAAATGTCCAGCCATCTCGCACACAGGCAGCAACTAAAATAAGCTTAACGTCGCTGACCAGTTCGAGTTCTTGTTCAGCGGTCAGTTGACTAATTTTCTTTTTTTGCTTTTCAACTAATAGAAATAAATCGGATAACGAAATATTTAATACCGTACAAATTTGCTCCAGTCGTGCTAAAGCAAATTGATTCAACGAAAACATCCGTTTGATATTTGCTTCACTCATGGCTAAGTGCTCAGCTAGCGCTTTATAGGTGATATGTTGTTGTTTCAGTAAAGCCTTTAATGTCGCACATACATCTTCTAATTGACTCAAAGTATTAAATTCCTATACCTTTGGTATTGATAGATAATACATTAACTATTTTAGTTTATTTATACAATCCCTCGTTCATACTCGATGTTGTTTTAACACTCATTAAGGAAGCAAGATGAAAACACATAACATGGTTTTAACGCTGGCATTAGCCGTAACGAGTATGCAATCTTTCGCTAATAGTGGCGCATCAGAAAATGCTAGCGCAGCAAGTAAACATTCGGCACTAGCTGCCTCTCATGGCGCAACAGCCAGTGTTAAAGTTGGCAGTGCGGTGTTGGCAACACCGCTTATTGTTGCTGGGTCAGTGGGGCATGTATCTCAACAATTAGGCACTAAATTAATGGCAAGTGCGATTGCGGATGGGCCATTAGAAATTACCGAAAAAACGATTACAGTAGCACCTTCGCCAAAGCAAATGATGAAAACTGTTATTACTGAGGAGTTATAGCATGGTTAAAATTAACTCGATAATGCTAAGCGTTAGTTTACTGTTTACACAAGTAGCAAGTGCAGGCAGTGCTCAAACACAGGAAAGCTTATTACCGATTGAGCAGGTGGAAGTATTTGCCAAGCAGGTAGAGCATTATGCTGCAGCACAAGGAGCCCGAGCGTTTATTCTTGCGCGTGTTGGTCGCCCTGAAAGTGACTTGCCCAAAGGCATAAAGTTCACCCATACCGCCATTGCTATATATTCAGAAATCAGCTTAGATTCAGGCGAAAAAGTTAAAGGTTATGCCATTCATAATCTTTACCAAAAAGCAGGTCAACGTGATAAAAGCGAGCTAGTTATTGATTATCCCATCGACTTTTTTTGGGGTGTTAGTGCGCTTAAGGCCGGTATCATTATTCCAGCTGTCGAAATACAGCAACGTATAATTGATGTTATTGCTAGCGGTAAAGATAAGAAAATTCATAATGAAAACTATTCCGTTATTGCTAATCCTTTTAATAACGAATTTCAAAATTGTACCGAGCACACGTTAAATATTATAAATGCCGGCATTTATCAAACCACAGATTTAACGGTATTAAAAAGTAACGCCAAACAGCATTTTCAAGCGCAAAGAGTGAAAATAAACCCGTTAAAACTTATGTTAGGTAATTTTTTTATTGATGATGTTTCGACCAAAGATCATCGAGGAAAAGTAAGTACCACAACATTCACTACCATTAGTCAGTATCTGCAAAAAAATGATTTATTGGCAAGCGCTGTAGTATTGAATAGTACCGGTGAAGTTGTTAGCTTGTGATGCTTAAATAAAGATAAAAACAGCTTGAAAATTATAAGCCCAGATTTAGGTGATAAATACTGGGCTTATTTAATAACTGAAACTACAGCGTTAGCTCTACTGAAATAGGGCAGTGGTCACTTAATGTTTGGCTCAGCTCTTTTGTATATTTTGGTTCGAAGACTAGTTGAGCGAAAGAATTGACAACATAACGAGTTTTGGCGTTCGGATCAAAAATAATGTGGTCGATATAGTCTTTGTAATAGCCACCCCAGCATTTAGATTCAGCTTTAATCGTCGGCGCCCATAATGCTTCAGCACCTTCATCATCAATCGCTTGCCATAAACCTTGTATTTCCGTGTGATTTAATGAAATATCTCTAATAAATCGACGGTTAAAGTCACCTAATAAAAGAAATGGTACACCTTCTTTAGCCCGAGCATCAACCCAAGCTTCTAAAGGTATTGCTTGCTTAGCAAGTTCAGCACAGGCCGTTTTTGCATAGGCTTCTTTTTCATTAGTATTTGGCATATTAGCTATGCTGGCTTGATCAAGCGCTTTATCAAAACAACCTGACTTCATATGCACAGCTAACAAGCGCACGCTCTTACCATCTTTGGTTAAGGTAACGTCCATACCTCTGCGCGCAAGGCCTTGATCAAGCTCACGGTACTCAATAGCGTTGGCTTTATAGCCACTGCTTTTTCTGACCGCTACGCCAACACGTTGCACCCAGTCTTTTGTTGTGAAGAAATAATCATACTCATCACCGAAAACTTTTTTTGCCCATTTTTCACTTTCAACTTCTTGTAACGCGATAACGTCTGCGTCTAACTCTCTGGCATAGCGCGCTAATTTTTCATAGTCAGTGTCTTTGCGTTGATTATATTCGTGTGAACCAAGCCAAGCGATGTTCCAAGAAGCAACTTTTAATGTTTCCGCAAAGGTAGCGGAACTTAACAATGCCAGTGCTATGGTGAGTAAACTAATTAATTTTTTCATTAGGTAATTCTAGATTATACATTGGGTAGCTATAGTAACCTTTGGTAAAGTAAATTCAAGTAAAGAGATCAGGGAGCTTCTTGGGTCACTTATCTTGCTTGGGTGCAAAAAACTATAGTAATATCAATTTAATGAACTTGGTATTATCGCTTAGCTAACTGATATATAAATACTTATCAAAAAATTTTTATTGAAAGATGATAATACTTTGCTAAATCAATCAAATTTAACGGAATAATCATGCCTAACTTTTTGAAACTATTGCTAATTTGTTTAACCTTGAGCTTTGCAACACAAACGCTTGCTACTGACCCGAGTGATAAACTCGGCAACTGTATGATTGACGCGTTAAATGGTAAGGAGCGCAAAGGCCTAGCGAAATGGATATTTCTCGCTATTTCCTCTCATCCTGAGATAACTATTTATTCTAAGGCAAGTTCAGAAGACATTGATAACAGTGATAAATATGTTGGAAAAATTATCACTCGACTACTAACGGTTGATTGCCCAGCAGAATTAACCTTGGCGAATCAGCGAGATCCGCTTGCGATTCGAAAAGCATTCGAGCTGGTGGGTCGAGTTGCAATGCAAGAGTTAATGTCCAACCAAGTTACGATGCAGGCGCTGACTAATTACGCAAAATATACCGATCAAGAAAAAATTAACGCTTTACTGACTAAATAAACCCAGCCAATTTTAAAAAGGGTCACTAGCTGCACTGTGCAGTTAGTGACATAAATAATATGAGCACTGTATTGTCTGATATCAAATGGTCTTTACGTTGGGCACTGTCGGGTATCGTTATCGGTATCACCGCTTTTTGCTATAACTATTACTTTATTGTCAGTGTTTTTCCTGGTTATGGCTTAATCACCGCACCAGCTAGGTTTTCATTAAGCTTTTTTAGTGAAGAAACTGCATTTTGGCCAAAAATGGCGATATTTTTAAGTGGTCAATATTTTGGTTATTTGATTATTATTTTCACGATGAAAAGATTATTTTTATTATTGAAAAAATCTTAATCTTCAAGCGTACTTTATTTTTTTAATATTTTTCTAATTTACTTTAACCCCTTTTCTTGCCGCCCATCGTTTTACTAATAGCCAATTGATTAATGAGTTATTCAACTGGCTATGAGTCAGAAATGGCCGCTGGCTTAGCGTGTGATCACACCTCTTTAACTTAGATAATCTCTAGTCGATAACTATTGAGGAATAAATATGAAAAAGATAATAACGATAACAACCCTTGCCAGTGCAACAACCTTTGGTTTATTTGCTTTTATGGCCTATTTAGTTAATAACGATCAGGTATTGCCCCCCGAGTTGTTGCCAAAAGTGATAGTAGAGGTTGCACAGTTGCCCGAAGAAAGGCCGCCGGAAACTAAGCCACCATTTAAAAATGATCCACCACCAACGCCTAAACCTATGCCAAGAACTTTTGAAGCACCCGTAGAAACCCTTGTTGAAGGTGGTTATCATTACAATAACGGGCCAATTAAATTGCCGGCTGGTAACGCTAAGTTAAGTTTTGGCGGTCAAACAGGTGATAATGATGCTCGCCCTGTGGTACGCATTAACCCTAAATACCCCGCTGACGCCGCCCGCGATGGTGTTGAAGGTTGGGTGAAACTGCGCTTTGATATTAATGCCGTTGGTGGTGTCAGTAATATTGAAGTGATTGATGCTGAGCCTAAACGCGTATTTGATAAAGCTGCTCGGCAAGCATTAAGAAAATGGAAATATCGCGCAAAGTCAGAAGATGGTAAAACGGTTAGCCAACAGGGTTTAACTGTTCAATTAGAGTTTAAAATGGACCAACAAAGTTAGGATGAAAATTTGCAGTTACCGTCAATGATTAAAGGTTGGTATAACCCCAAAACCAGTCCAGAAATGTTGCTGACAAATTATATTGCAACCGGTAAAAACAAGTATTTGTCTTTATTGGTTGCGCAATTTAACTTGTCGCTATATCACTATTTATTAAGCCAATCGAATAAAGAGGTGGCGGAAGATGTGGTACAAACTACTTGGTTAAAAGTGATGAAAACTACGCAAAATACTCCGCAACGTAATGTTAAAAGTTGGTTATTCACGATTGCTCGCAATACTTTAATTGACGAATTTCGACGCCAACAAAAATGGCAAAACCAGTTGTTAGATGAAAATAAAATGTTGACGCTAACGCTAGAGAAATCAGTGTTGACGGCGGATAGAATAACGCAATTTAATGCTGCACTTGAGCAGTTGCCGTTTTTACAAAGGGAAGCGTTTATCTTCCAGCAAGAAGGTTTTTCAGTGATGGAAATTTCAGTATTAACGAACGATAGTTTTGAAACCATAAAAAGTCGTTTGCGTTATGCCCGCAATAATTTAGGCCATTTGTTAGGATCATCATCATGAGTGACGATAAATTTGATAAGGAGCTATCGAGTCTTTATCAACAAAGAAAAAAACAACTGCAAGCGCCGATAGTCAACGTGGCATCTGAAACTCAGCCGATTAAATCCACGCGGTCAATCTGGCATATTATGGCTTTATTGATAACGGGCGGGGCGGCGTCTTTTGGTATAATGGCGGTGATCACACATTTTGCTAAGCCACCAGTACATGGCGTTTCTAATCAATATAAGCAGCATTCTGTGCGTGTATTAGAGGTAATCGAAGTTAAGTCAGAAGAAGCAACGCTGCCATCGATAAAGCAACCCTTGCCACCTAAGCCGGAAATTTTGCCGCCTAAGTACATCGAAAATAGTCGTGTACATCAAGACACTATTGCGCTCGCAACCACAGGTTTATCAGTGAATAAAACCTTAAGTGATATGGTTAACGTACCAAAAATTAATCAACCCGCCATTACAATTGTTCCGACTCATCGCGTGATGCCTGAATATCCGAAATCGGCACTATATTCACGTAAATCAGGCACGGTAAAGCTACAATACCGCATTTCAGATGAAGGTAAGGTAATAGATGTTATTGGATTGAATAAGCATGGCAATCGTTTATTAGAGCGTTCGGCAAAACAAGCCTTACTGCAATGGCGTTATCCGCCGGCAAATGGTGGCAGCAAACTATTGGAGATTGAATTCGAGTTTGATATTAACAATCCGTAATCGACATAAGCTAATACTTTAATACCAAGGGGCCATATCGGCCTCGTCAGATTAAACACAAGTGGCTGGTTTTATTATGAATTAAAAACTCGTGATTTTGCTTAGCTAATAGTAATAGCCCGTTATTAGCTAGATAATTATTGCTTCGTTATTTGAAAAATTAAGTCTTAGGTGCGTTAACTTTGCCATAGAGCCATTTAACAATATCTCGCCACGTTAATATACCGACCGGCTTATTTTTACTGTTAATAACAGGGAGACAAGAAACGCCAGTGTCATGAAATAATTTTATCGCCGCGCTAAACGTACTAAGTTCTTGGATTGCAACTAGCTTTTTAGATACTATTTGGTGCACGCGCTTGTTTAGCATTGCCAAGTCTTTGTCATTTGCGCTTGGTAGCTCTTGATTGGAGTTTGTCGCTTTAAAGTAATCTCGTTCAGAAAGAACCGCAATAAGTTCACCATTATTATTAATCACCAATAAGTGATGAAACTTATGTTTAATAAATAATTCCCTTACCACAGTGAGTCTGTCATCCATATTAATACAGATGACATTATTCGCCATAACCTCTTCAACTTTCATCTCTAAATACCTACGGTTATTTTACTGTCTATTTATCTGCAACTGACGCTAATGTTATTGCTAATTTCGTCAGCGCTTTATACGGTATTGGCCGTTACGCAACACATGCACTGTCCAGATAAGTCTTGATAAGGTTAGCCACAAAGTGACAAAAGCAAATAACATCAGTTGAATATTATTAAAGCTAGCTTTATCACCATAATTCATAAAATAAACCATAAAGAAAAAATCGGCAAAACATTTATTGCTATTACTGTGGTCGAGTAACTGCCGATATATTTTGCCAACTAGAATCGTTTGTAAATTTATCCGTACTATTCCACAGGCAAAAGCTTAGAAAATGAGTGGGGTTATTGATATAGTAACTTTAGCAGCTTGAGTAGGTTGAAAAACTGAAAGTTCTACTAGGGGCTGTTGATCTTTGTTTAATAATTCAGCTGAGAGATAAAATCACCTTAATTAAGGCGAAAATGGTGTAGTTTAGTCATCTAAATTAACTATTTTCAACGCAAAGTAAGGTGATTTTAGCCTCAGCCCTTTGGGCAATGGCTATTTTTAACGCTAGCGGCATTAGAATTTCACTTATTTGGAACAACCAAACCCCGTTCATTCTGCTTTGCTAACATTAAAAACAACCTATTGCTGAAAATATAAACAAAGCTCAACAGCCCCTAATGTTTTCATGTCATCGATTAGTGGTTGCTAGTTATTATTCAGCAAGCTCTTTTAGCACTTCATCTTTGAGCTCGAGCCAAAGTTTACCTGACTCAACACCATATTTTCGAACCGCAAATACTGATTCATCAAATTGACCTGCTTTAGCAAGTTCAATCAGATTTTTATAGTAAATACGCGTAATTTCACGTCCGCGTGGGTGGGTAAAATACAAACTACCTAAGCGCGAGTACAAGCCTCTAAAACCGTTTAAAATCAACAAATATATAGAGTTACCTGACGCTACAACCAATTCTTTATTAAGTTTATAATCAAACTCAGCAAAGGCTTCGCCATTATCTTCTACATCTTCAATTGCTGATAATAGTTCGATAGCTTTTTCAGGGTTATTTTTAATCGCACCACGCACATAAATAGCACTAATATTGGTACGTGCTGACATTAAGTTATCGACTAAATCAGGAATACCTTCTTGGTCGAGTTGCGCTAAAGTTTCAAGAATATTAAGGCTAGAAGTCTCCCAAAAGTTATTCACTTTGGTCGGTTTACCGTGTTTAATCGTCAACCAGCCATCACGCGCTAAGCGCTGTAAAACTTCTCTTAATGTCGTTCTTGTGACGCCTATAAGTTCTGATAATTCACGTTCAGCGGGTAATATAGTACCCGGTGGAAATCCACCATTCCAAATAGATTCAACAATATACTGTTCGGCAAATCCTGCTGGACTGTGCGCTTTTATGACCATGTGGCTCCACATCGCTTGGGTTGACTATAATTGAAACTGATTGTACCAGAACAAGCAATTGACACAAGCGCAATAAAACCTATACGTTTTGTAGCCGCTGCCAGTTAAGCTGAGAACTCAAGATGACTTGGGAGTTTTATCACTTATAATTATAACAGCCGATGCAAGTGAGCATTGTTACTTGGTCTTTTACTATCGATATAAATAAGGATTGCTATGGCGTTTTTAATAACGCTTGAATTTATAGTTGCTTGCCTAGCGAATGCGCTATTAAGCTTTAAATCCTCGTGTTTTCTCATATTCCACTAAGCCTTACCAAGCCTCAATTTGCAGCATTGGCCATTGTTCTTGCCATTTAGTTGCCTTACTTTCATAAATAGCTTGATTCACTAACACTTTATTTGGCCTTACTCGAAGTGAGAACATATCTTGAAAACCGTGTGGGGCAATAAACTCTAATTGCTGGTCTTTAATACGCATTGCCAAACAAGCGCCAATAATCGGCCAAGTAGATATCGACTCTTGAACACTAACGTACGCAGTTTTTGGTATACCAAAACGCTCTTCGTACCATAAATGTATTCTTGCAATGTTTTTAACATCAAATGGGATATCGGTATTTATCAATGTTTCATTAAGCGTACTAATATAGTTATGTTCGGACTGCCAAGTTAAATCTTCATCATCCCAATATAAAATGTCGATATCTTTTATATAACTATTAATTTCATAGCCATGAATGACATTCCATACATTTTGAAATATTACTCCGCCACCAAGCCATGCATTAGGAAGTGTAGATAATTCATCTAATACTTGTGAAATGATGTCAATGGACATGACAAATTCTGACAATAACTTAACTTGCTCATATAGAGATAAGTGTTGCGCTGTTAATAATTTATTTTTCATATCCATATTGATATCGTTTAATTCGCTCATAAGGCCACTTTACGTAATTAACGGTGTTGGTAAAATGCTAGGGGCAGTTGATCTTTGTTTAATCATTCAGCTGAGAGATAAAATCACCTTAATTAAGGCGAAAATGGTGTAGTTTAGTCATCTAAATTAACTATTTTCAACGCAAAGTAAGGTGATTTTAGCCTCAGCCCTTTGGGCAATGGCTATTTTTAACGCTAGCGGCATTAGAATTTCACTTATTTGGAACAACCAAACCCCGTTCATTCTGCTTTGCTAACATTAAAATCAACCTATTGCTGAAAATATATACAAAGTTCAACAGCACCTAATGATTGTATATCGAAAAAATGTATTTGAGTGCAAGCTTGCTGAAAATACCTACAATTGATATTTCAAGCTAGCGAGCTAATTATTAAGAAACTTTTCATCAATAGCATTTTAGATTTTTAGTCATAAATTTGATCTAGCTTATGGAAGTATAAGTTAAGCGAATAAAGCTATTTTTCAATAGTTCAGATAATAAATGTGACTTATTTACAATGATAACATTTGAGCTTAAACTGCCAAGAGTCATAAATTTATATAAAAATAATAGATACATCAAAATAAACACTAATCCTAGCTCTTAATTTTTTAAAAGGTTCATTATGCAGCAATCATTTATGGGTGCGTTTTACAAAAACTTTCTCGGCAATTCGCCTGAGTGGTACAAACTCGCCATTATTTCATTTTTAGTTATCAATCCACTGCTATTCTTTTTTGTCGACCCTTACATAGCTGGCTGGGCTTTGGTTATTGAGTTTATCTTTACCTTAGCAATGGCGCTTAAATGTTATCCGTTACAGCCTGGTGGCTTATTAGCAATAGAAGCAGTCGCGATAGGGATGACTAGCCCCAATCAAGTCATGCATGAGATGATCCTCAACTTTGAAGTAATTTTGTTATTAATCTTCATGGTTGCTGGGATTTACTTTATGAAGAGCTTATTGTTATTTTTATTCACAAAAATAGTGACTAAAGTTCGCTCCAAAGTCACGGTGTCATTACTGTTCTGTTTCTCTGGTGCTTTCTTATCGGCTTTCTTAGATGCGTTAACCGTTATTGCCGTGATTATTAGTGTTGCTGTCGGCTTTTACTCGGTTTACCATAAAGTTGCATCAGGTAAAGAGGTACTTATAGATCATGACCATGACCATACCACTGACAACGAATTAGCTGAATATTCTCGTTCTGATTTAGAGCAGTTTCGCGGTTATTTGCGTAATTTAATGATGCATGCTGGGGTAGGTACAGCGTTAGGGGGTGTTTGTACTATTGTTGGCGAACCACAAAACTTAGTTATTGGTCAACAAGCAGGTTGGGAGTTCCTTGAATTTGCTATTCGCATGTCACCCGTGACAATTCCAGTCTTTTTTGCCGGCATGTTAACTTGTGTGCTTTTAGAGAAACTCAAATGGTTTGGTTACGGTGTAGCGTTACCAGAAAATGTTTACAATGTTTTAAATGAGTATGATATTGCCCAAAGCCAAAAACGTAACAAACTCGATAATGCTAAACTTGTAATTCAAGGCGCTATTGCCGTTTGGTTAATTGTTGGGCTAGCGCTTCATTTGGCGCCTGTAGGCATTATTGGCTTGTCTGTTATTATTTTGGCGACAGCCTTTACTGGGGTGACTGAAGAACATCAAATTGGGCATGCCTTTGAAGAAGCATTACCTTTTACTGCATTACTAGCCGTATTTTTTGCCGTCGTTGCCGTTATTGTTGATCAATCTTTATTTACCCCAGTCATCACTTGGGTATTGACCTTTGAAGGTAATATGCAACTTGTTATGTTCTATTTAGCTAATGGATTTTTATCCATGGTCAGTGATAACGTCTTCGTTGGTACGGTATACATAACAGAAATTACCAAAGCGTTAGCTGCAGGACAAATTACTCGTGACCAGTTTGACTTACTTGCCGTTGCGATTAACACAGGTACCAACTTACCAAGTGTTGCAACGCCTAATGGTCAAGCCGCATTCTTATTCTTGTTAACGTCAGCATTAGCACCGTTAATTCGCTTGTCCTACGGTCGTATGGTTATTATGGCACTACCATATACAATCGTACTCACCCTGGTAGGTTTGCTAGCTATTTCTACTGGCCAATTGTCAAAATACACTGATATATTTTATGATGCGGGAGTTATACAGCACCATAGTGCTGGACCGGCAACTAAAGTACCAGGTGGGCATTAGCCGCTTTGTATAGATATAAGCTAATATAAAATCTAACAAAAGCGCCCTTGTGGCGCTTTTTGATTATTGTTAGCATGCGTAAAATTTTATAACAACAATAACTCAGTCACAGGTGGCATTTCGTGAATTTCTTAAGTCTATTACCCCTAAATCAACGCGCATGGCAATTACTTGCTGCTAGTGCCCTTTGCTTCGAACTAATCGCATTATACTTTCAATATGTTATGGGGCTTGAGCCTTGTATTATGTGCATTTATCAACGCACGGCAATATGGGGTATATTTTTAGCAGGTGTTGTTGGCGCTTTAGGATGTCAGTTCATATTGTTACGTATCGCAGCGTTTGGCTTATGGGCAACGGGCGCTATTTGGGGCTTTATTATTGCGTTAGAGCACGTTGACATGCAATCGACCACCATGTCATTTTTATTTAGCTGTGAGTTTATTCCAAACTTCCCAACTTGGGCACCATTACATCAATGGCTGCCGGCTTTGTTTGAAGCAACCGGTGACTGTGGTGATATCAAATGGCAATTTTTAGGCTTTACTATGCCACAAATGATGGTATTAATATTCGGACTTTATAGTGTCGCCTTTGTCTTTATTTTATTAGCGCGCTTACAAAAGCAAAGAACGCTTTAATCTCCTATCGATATCACCAGTAGTTTTCGCTATTGGTGATATCGACCCAGTGAATTAGCCAGCTTGGGTAACTAACCTGAACTCTGGATAATGGATATGCGGATGAAGTTATAAAGTCTTTATCTTCAAATACATACAAATAAGTTATCAGCGGATTGATATATTATTTTTATCAATGTCATAAGTTTTGCGTGAATCAAGGCAAGTTTGTGTACCTAATAGCTGGCTATTAGTAGCAAACTTAACGCTGATACGAGCAAAAATCGTGGCATTGACGGACATAGCTTATCCAGAGTTCAGGTTA
>OJDZ01000128.1_pt1 | contig 50680 bp, 41 predicted proteins | sample 1592981 | NCBI WGS metagenome assembly OJDZ01 (sample SAMN05416851, study PRJEB24817) | seawater metagenome | isolation source: Sea water | place: Canada:Atlantic | collected 2013-07
AGTCGTTACAGACCACATACTTTTAATGGCGGGTTAACACCCGCTGAAGCTGAGGCAAGATATAAACTTGCCTCTTAACTTGTGACCAGATTTAGTTGACCACTACAAATCATGCATTATCATGAGTTTGAATGTCTGGAGGTAATCTCCTTGTTACGGAAAAATAGAGAGTGTAATGGCTAAAATTTTAATCCCACTGCCTGATAAAGATTTTGACGTTACTGAAGTAGCCGTTCCGTGGCGAATGTTAAAAAACGCTGAGCACGAAGTGGTTTTTGCGACTGAAAATGGTGACAGTAAACCCGCTGCTGATCCTCTCTTGTTGACGGGTGTTATATTCGGGCAATTGGGGGCTGAGGCAGAACCTTTACAGTTTTATTATGAAATGTGTGACGATCATGCATTTCAAAACCCATTGTCTTGGTTAGATTTAGATGTAAATGATTTTGATGGATTATTGCTGCCGGGCGGACACGCACAGGGAATGCGTCAATACCTAGGGAATACACAACTTCATCATTTTCTTGCAGACTTTTGGGCGACAAAGCGTCCCGTTGGTGCTATTTGTCACGGTGTTATCCCTCTTGCTAGAGCAAAAGATGCGGCGGGGAAGTCTTTGTTGCAAGGGGTTAAAACGACATGCCTTCCTAAATATATGGAAAAACTTGCCTTTTATTTAACATTTTGGAAATTAGGGAATTACTACCGTACATATCCGGCTTATGTTGAAGATGAAGTGCGTGAGGCTTTGACCGTTTCAGACGATTTTCTAAGAGGGCCGATTAATCTTGGGAAACGTGGAACGGCTTCAGACCATAAACATGCGTTTGTTGTTGAGGATGGTCATTATATCTCTGCTCGTTGGCCGGGTGACGCCTATCTATTTGCCGAGCGATTTATTTCATTACTGGAACAAGGTACTAGATTACGTTAACTATTTAAATATCGGCTGTCGATAACGGATGAGTGAATGTCGCGCTAAAGTATCAGTGCTTTTGATTCCATGTCTTCAGCCGTTAACCTCTTTCCGCCTCTTTTTAAAGTAACTGGCATGTTGAAAAGCCTGTCTCCTTTATAGTGAATAGGATTGCACAACTTAGGAATAAATACGCGTATGACGGGCGGGCTTAAACTATCTCGTGTTAAATTTACTACGTATGTAGGGTGAGTGTGGACTTTAAACAGGTGCTGAATCAATTGGTTTACGTTCTTGATATTTGCAAGGCTTGCAGGTGTGACGGCATAGGGCTGTAATTGCGGATAATCATCAATGTGTTCGTTATCAAGCCAAATTTGAAATGGGTGTTGCGGTTCAGGTATCACTGGGCAAGTGGCTAATACGATGGCTGTGCGCTGCATCAGCTCTAAATAACTTTTACGAGTTGCTGCACTCAGAGTTAAGTCGCAACCTAAGGCGATAAATATTTCTTTTCCTGTTCTTTCATTCCATGCAACGGTTGCAACGACCGGTATTCCTAAGTCGTTTGTAATATCCAGTGCGCAAGTAAGATAGCCTTTAAGCGAAAGCTCTTTTTTCAACGTCAGAATAAAATCGGTTGATTGGTTCTGAGAAGACACTTCCGGACAAGGTAATTTTGCTCGCCACCAAATAGTAGCCGCATCTCGCTCAATGACTTCAAGTACGGCGTGTTTGATTGCTTGCTCTGTGGTTGATCCTGTTGCGCATCCGGTGCTGTCGGTACCAAGGATGTCACCTTTGTATTTTTCGGGAAAGCCTAATAAACATAACCCAGCAGGCAACCAGTGACTCTCTCCATTTAATAAATTAGTTGCTGATAACCAGTCGTACTCATGGCTTCTTTCGCAGGTGTTTATTTTAGCGCCGCTTCTTAAAGGAAAGTCGTCACCTATATGCAAGTCATTATCTATAAGTAAGTCATTATCTATAAGTAAGTCGCTTGGTAATAAGAAATTGTCTGAGCCATTGGCCTTACTGCGAAAGAAAGAATCCCCTTCTTTATATCGTATGCTATCTCGCTCATACGCTTCCGCAGTGCAAGTGAGCTTAGCCAATTCACGTTTGTCTGAGCGGCCGATGGCAATATCGTCAGGGTAATGAATTAGGTCGGTTTGATAGACAAATAGCCCATCAGGTAAGGGGATAAATTTTGGCGGCTCGTATACTAACCCTTGGTATGGTTTAAATGTATCAGGGTACTCTGCATTGAGATTTGAGAATTCAGTCCGCAAGGGGTAAAACGCTGACTCTCTAAGCAATAGGGATTCAGTTTCCATCAGTGATAACTGATATAATATATGCGCAGTGGGGTAATTAGGCAGCGCGCGCACTATCTCGTGTATCTCTAATGATGAGCCATTGGTTTTGTATGCAGCTTTGAGTATTTCAAATATCTGAAATTTAAGTGTCACACCTCCCTCCTTGGAGGGAGGGTGATCACTCATGTTAAGCGTTAAGCGTTCTCGGTGCTTATTGCTTAACATGTGTATTAACCGTGATTTTTAATAACTTCATCTAAGCTACAGCATGAACCGCAGCGAATTGTAATGTCTCCGATTTTATCATCATCGTGTGCTTGCTGGGCAGAGAAGCCCTGAGGTGCAATTACATCAAAATCGGCTTTTTCTGGTGGTAGTGGCAGTACTAGGTACATCACTTCTTCTGTGTTGGAGACGACTTCAATTTTTTGATTTTTTGGTACCGGTAGTCCTGCTTGCTTTAATACTTCAGCTGGGTTGGTTTCCAGTTGTTTTTTGAACGCTTCATCAGCCCATGCTTTAGCGATGATTTCTTGTAGTACAGGGTGAGTTGTATTTGTCATAATAATCTCCTTGGTTTTGAACCTGTTTTTTTTGAAGCTTCATATTGAAGAGCTAATTGAAAGAATTCAAGCTTTTTGAGTGTTGCGATATCTCTTTATATTCACACGTTTATACTGCCCTTGATAACTAAAGGCCGCCCGAGAAGTGAGGTAGGTTTTTACGCGCGTAGCTATGAGCAATAAAAATAACAAATCGGTCATTTGATGATAAATAATGGCGTGGGTGTTCATTTTTTCAAGCGTCTGCTTTAGTTGGTGGGAGGATTTGTTTTAGTCAGAGAGCTAAGACCGGTATAGATTCTTTCTATATTGTCGCTATAGAATCTGACCTTATTGGAAAATATTTTGTGTTGTAACTTTTTTATGTTGTATGAGGGATTAAAAATATGCCAGAGCCAGATCAAGCTAAAGTCATGACGTTTGAAACACCGCTAGATCTCTGTGAATGGCTAGAGGCGAATCATGCGATTGAAAGTGAGTTGTGGGTAAAGATATTTAAAAAGCATTCTGGCATCCAAAGTGTTGATTGGGGTGATGTAGTGATTGAAGTTTTATGTTGGGGTTGGATTGATGGTGTAAAAAAATCCTTAGATGATCAATCTTACCTTCAGAGGATAACTCCAAGAAAATCACAAAGCTCTTGGTCTAAGCGTAATACAGAGCATGTTGAGCGCTTAATCAATGAGGGGCGCATGAAAGAGCCAGGTTTGAAGCATGTTCATGCGGCAAAAGCGGATGGCCGTTGGGACAGCGCTTATGTGGTTAGTGAGTTTGTAGTGCCTGATGATTTTTTATCCGAGCTGGAGAAACACTCAAGTGCCAAAGAGTTTTTTGAAACACTTAATAAGTCGAATCGATATGTGATTGCTTATGGTTTAACGAGTGCTAAAAAAGAAGAAACGAGGCAACGTAGATTTTCAAAATATTTGTCGATGCTTATGCAAGGGGAGAAGCCAAAATAAGTGGCTTTGAATTATGAGTGGCTTTGAAATATAAGTAGCTTTGAAATTCACTGTTATTTTTTTCCTCACCATTCCTACCTATTACTCAGCATGCGTTTAACAAGTGACACCTTGTACCGATATTGAATAATCAATACAGCGAAAACATGAACAACTACAGCAATCATAACGGCATCGGCAGACCATGCGTGTAGGTTTTGTACCCAGTCTTCTCCCCAAAAGGCGTCTAGCTCTTGCATCCAGCCACTGACGGCAGTAATGGTCATTGTGATTAAAAGAAATAAAACCATCAGTCCACCGATCGCGCTGTGGTGGCTGTTTTCTTGGTGGCTTAGTTGTTCCGCTTTGAAGTTTCTTAGATTGTTGAGTAATCGCTTTGGTGTTGGAAAAAAATCACGAAAGCGTGCGTTCTCGGGGCCTATAAAACCTCGAATAAATCGAATCACTAGAATAGCGAAGAGGGCGTACCCTGCCCATTCGTGCAGGTCTTCTCCTTCTTCAAGCCACCAGTAATTCAGTAAAAATAGGGTGGCCATCGACCAGTGACCCAGGCGTATGCCTAGGTCCCAGCCTGTCGAAGAGGTTGACGCTGATGTATGGGGAGTTGCCATTAGTCTTCTTTCTTTTTAACAATCTCGCCGGTTTTCGTATCAAAGTAGACTTCAAGTTTTACAAACTCTGTTTTGGCTTGGTTTAAACCCCAGCCATAGATTTCGTAGCAGTCACCAGAGGTTTGGAATTTTTTGATGGCGAAGCCGTATTCGTTGACGATTTTCTTTTGCATGTCGAGTACGTGCATCCATTCAGACTCAGGGTGTTCAATGCAGTCAACGCCTGCATTCGCTGTGGTGCTCAGTAGGAGGCTGCTACCTAGTGCGATGAGCAGGCTAAGTGATTTTAATCCTGTTAATTTGCGCATGTGTTTTCTCTCTATGCAGTGGGTTATGCAGTGGGTAAGGCATTTATTGAGAGGGAATGCTACCAGTTAATGATAAGTATTATCAATAATGCTTGGTGATTATTCAGTAAACCACTGGGCATTATTTAGGGGCTAAGATTTAGGTGCTTAGGTCGAGATACCTAAAGCAATGATGCCTAAGGCAATGACGCCCTAGGTTCAGTCCCTTTATTCTGAACCCCATCTAATTTGTGACTTATTGCTCAAGCGCTTGCTCTGTAAACAATTCAGGCAAGAAGTACTGCAGCATCTGCATTTCTTGCAGGGCATGTTTACCCAGTTCGTCAGTAAAGTCTGGCATAACCCAATTTAAGAAGAAGGGCACATTGAACGTTGAGCGCATGACAATGCCATCCCCGGTGTCGTTCATTTGATATTCATGAATCATGTCTTGCGGCATGATGCCGCTGAGGCCATCTAGGTCGGTTTTAGCGTACAGCCAGTGCGCGTATTCAACTCGATCTAAGGCATCTTCTTTTGGCAGCCAGGTGATTAGCAGGGCGTTTTTATATGGCCCTAGATATTCAACCACACGTTGAATTGCACCAACGGAATAGGTGGTGTTATTTGGGCTTTCAGGAGCTTCAAGCCATTCAAAGCTAAGGTGTGCCGTTGGGTGCCACTGTTTATAACGTGCGGTGGTATTAATGTTGTCCCACCACCAATTCATCATGTCGGGGGTTAGGCCTTTGATTTCTTGATCAACGATAACGGTTCTTAGCCAAAAACTGTTCTTCTCTACTCGGTAGGTGCCGCGTGATTCCAGTTCCTCCTCAATAAACTCTTGCTGAAATAGGTCTGGTAGGAAGTCGGCAAGGTTGGTGATATCAGCACTTAGATGTGCTTGTGTGCTGGCGGCAAATCCGGGTAATGCTCGTTCTACGATATCGGGTAAATGCAGGGTCGCGGTGACGTCTGAGCCATCGAGAGTCTCATTTACTTTGTATTGATATACCAAGTAGGCGTTACCGGGGAAGGATAGATCTTCAAGGTGTTCGAAGGCCACTTCAGCAACATACTGATGGGTAAATCCTTCTTCACTCGCTAGTGCCGAGTCCCTTGAGGTAACCACTGTAGTCACTGGAAAGCCACCAATGTATGTACCTACTTCCTGAGCGGTATCTACTGAATAATGTAGGTTGGTGGGATCGGTTGGTTCGGCCAGTAATGAATAGCTTGTGTGTGCTTCAGGGTTCCATTCAACAAATCGATCTTGAGTACGAATGTTGTCCCACCACCAGTCCAGCATTTCAGGGCGAACGTCGGTGACGCTTTCATTGACGCTAACTTTAGCGGCGTACCCTGATGGAACCGCAGTGGCGAGTTGCGTGGCCCCTAGTGCGGCGATGACGACGGCGATTCTGCTCAGTTGAGTATTGTTTTTCATCGGTCTCTTCTTTTTATAATACGAGTGGATTATAAGTGGGTAGAATACGGAAAACTTCTAGGAAAGCAAATGCACTCTTCCGGTGTGTTATCTCTGGCCATAAGTGAGAGTTCAGTGGGGTTATAACTAGATAGCACTGGGGTGATAACTAAACAGCAGAGGGGTATCATCACCAGACAGACAGAATCTTGAGTATTAAATGACTGAGAATGTTTCAACCGCAGCGCTTGGCTCTGTGACTTCGTCACCGCCTAGAGCACGAGGTAAGCGCAGTTCACAAGACGCTATGGCCACGCAGGAGGCGATTCTTGATGCTGCATTATTGCTGTTTGCCGAGCGCGGATATGACGGCACCAGTTTGCGGGACATTGCGGCTAACGTCGGTATCAGCCACGGTATTATTCGACATCATTTCGGCAGTAAGATGGCGATCTGGGAGAAGGTTGCGACCAAAGTGTTTGAGTTTTTTCGCTCGTCGCTTTTGCCTTTGACTGAGGTGGCCATCGAGAATAGCGCAGCAGAATCCGGCGAGGAAGCCTTCCAAGCTTTTCAAACCTTAGTCTCTACTTTTATTCGTATTAGTCTTGATAAGCCGGAGTATGCGCGCTTATTTGTGCAAGAAACACGACAAGAAAACGAGCGCTCAAGGTTTTGTGCTGAGCAGTTTATGGCACTGCACAATGCGATTGGCGAGTTGTTTTTGGAGGCGCAAACTGCTTCCGAAATATTAACGAAATATACAAATGACAGCTTCTTCTATGCGCTTTTGAGTTTAACTTACTTCAAAATATTGCACCCCACGTTGGGGGCGCGAAGTATCTCTGCAGAAGTAGAGAACCAGGAAATGCATGATTTTATTGTGAGTGTGTTGTTTCACTAAAACAGACAGGCTATCAAACGGAACTTGATCACATATTGCTCAATTTTCGTGCGTCACTATACGCCATTTGGTTGTGATCTTTCGGTATTATGACTACTCTGTATTGATTAAATAGTATTGAAGCAAGGGTTTGCTCGCACTACTTACGGGCTTAATATTCATGCGTTATTTATACAAGATTTTTCTGTGTTTTGGTTTTGTTATAGCTGCGACCTCTGCCGCTGCTGATAAAGCAACCAGTGCTGTTGAGCCAGTTGCTGATCCAGCACCGTCTTTTCTCGTCTCAATGCCTATTATGGGTGATGACCCAGCGAACGGTATTGAGCACCCGGTTGTGGAGTTTGTGCGGTTTTGGGGGGATGTTACCGGGGCGAACATAGAAATTGAAAGATACCCCTTTAAGCGCTCTATCAAGCAAGCCGCGACAGGCCAGGTTGATTTTCACTTTCCACTGATTATTGATCGTGATGCGTTAAATAAAAGCACCACAATACGTGACCTAGGGTTTGAGTATTCAACTCAGCGCGTCATGACGATTAATTTTATTTTATACACTCGTCTAGATACCCCGGTTGATCTTAACAAGCTTTCTGAATACCGCCTTGCGACGTTTATTGGGCATGGTAATTTATTTCCGTTCCCCATAGAAGAAGATCACGCCATTGAAAGTTCGTTAATGAAGCTAAGCTCAGGGCGGATAGATGGGTATATTTTTGCCGAAAATGGTGGTGATCCAACGTTGCTAGAGTTGGGTCTTACTGGGATTAAACGCCAGTTGTATAAAGTCTACGATGTTCACGCGGTGCTTCCACGTGGAGGCCGAGGTCAAAAAGCGGATCAATTTATTACTGAGGCTGTGTCTCTGTTGGCCACAAAAGAGCTACCATTGAGTTGGCAATATCATGAGTATGTTGATTGGCAGGTTGGGGATGATGTTATCCCCCGCATAGTGCAAAAATAATACACTGCCCGGCTTATGATTAAGCCAGGCGGCTCATCGTTTTATTTAAACGTTATAGATCATTGGCAATAATATGTTCGATATTACGCTCCGCCATCGCCGTAATGGTTAGGAAGGGATTCACCCCAAGATTCCCCGGCAATAAAGACCCATCCACAACGTACAAGTTTTGATAGCCATTCACACGACCATAATTGTCCGTTGCTTTATTTAACAAGCAGCCGCCCAGTGGGTGATAAGTGAATGGGTCGGAGTGGTGCGTTCCATTCGAAAATAAGCCGGTACGATAATCGGTTCTTGTTGCAGCGTTGATTTTATCAAATAATCCTTCGGCGATATCTAGCCCTACTTTTTCTTGATCCGCTCGCCAAACAACGGTGGCGCTATCCGTTGCGACATCGTATTGAATGTGTCCGCGTTCAGGGTTTTTCGTAATGGCGAGATATAAGCTGGTGTAGGTTTCTATGCCTGCGGGCAGCGGGGCTAATTCGGCAAATGCCGGAAATTCTGGATCATCCCAGTTGTCTATGCCACGTACAGGAAAGCCTGATTGTTGGCCGCCGGTGTAATCCCAAAATTTATTTTTTCGGGCGAGCATTAAATTGCCATTATTGCCCCAGCCTTGGCCAATTTCTTCACTAAGGTTGGGTAGGTCGCCGGTTTCTCTCGCGCGTAAAAGCAACTCACTGGTGCCAATGCTTCCAGCACCTAATAATAGTTTTTCGCAGGATACGCTGAGGGTTTCGATCACTTCACCAGAGACATTAATGGTTTCTAAGCTGAGGTGATAAATTCCGTTGGAATCTTGCTGTATGCGAGTCACTTTGGTCATGCAACGTAGGGTGACATTTCCTGTGCCAATGGCGGCAGGAATGTAGTTTCGGTCGAGGCTTTGTTTGCCTGCGTTATTCCCATAAATAACTTCATTGCCTAACCCTGACTTCTCTACATCGCCAGATATTTCTTGACGCATGTAATTAAAATCATAAACATTAGGTACCGATGCTGTTTTAAAGCCTGCTTTTTCAGCAGTTTTTTCACCCACTCGGCTAAAGCGATAGTATTTTGATGCGTAAATATCTTCGGGGACTTCGTTAACATTTAGCATGTCACGTACACGAGGGTAGTAGGTGTCGTACATATCATCGGACGATACGTTGGGTAAAATTTCTTCGAAGTAATCTCGCTTAGGCGTTACAGCCATACCGCCGTTAACGATTGAACCTCCGCCTACACACCGACCTAAAAATACATCAATGCCGTCGTGTTGCATTCGGTCAAGTACGCCCGGGTAGCGGTCGATATTTCGGTTTACTAGATCAATACCAAATATCGTATCCAGTGGCGCTTCGGTGCGGTCTTTAAACCAAAAAGAACGGCCATCGGGCTTGGTCATTGTACAAAATGTTTTGCCATCAGAGGCTGTTTGGTTCCAGTTCATTCCCATTTCGATAACTAAGGTTTGAACACCTTCTTCGCCTAAACGCAAAGCGGATACCGCACCACCGTAACCGGAACCAATAATGATGGCAGGGTAGTGGCTGGCAATACCGTCAGGGGCTTGAGGTTGTACTAACTCGGTAGGGGAAAACCAGCCCGCTTGGGCTTTCTGCGTGGCGCTAAGTGATATGGTGGTTAGCCCAATGGCTGAGGCAGAAGTTAACGCAGATACACCTAGAAAACGGCGGCGAGAAAACGTGTGCGCATCGTTATTTTTTTGTTTTGTCATTAGGCTGAATCCTTTTAGAGAGAGTACCCGCAATGTATAAAACTGACTGTATAGACGAGTTATATTTTGATAATTAACGAGCCGTATTTAAGGATGGATGATGAGGTCTTTTTTAGGCGCTACACGATATTCTGTAACGCCTAAATTTCCTATATTTAGCGTGATAACCAGCTTTGAACCTGATCATGTGCCAAGCGAATTAAATTACCCTGAGCGACGTTCATGTCGACCAAATGTAAGCCCCAACCTTTTACTACGATGAGCTCACCTCGGTAATCGTCGGCGCGAGGATCGTTCTTGTCGGCATCGATGCTCACATTTAAGTAATGGGTGCCATTCGCATCACGTACACATTCCCCACGAAATTGATCAGGCACAGCGTAATAATCCGCATCTCGTTGTATTTTTTGATTCGTCCACCAACGTTTATAAGGGCCACCGCTGCCTTTGATTTTTAATAGAGTGGCAAAGGCATATGGTTGATCAAAAGGGATACGCGCATCTAATGTCTCTTCACCACCGGAGAGAGTGGCAGGGTTGGTGCAGGCGACTTCTTGGCCTTCTAGCTGAGTTTGGCCAAAGCGCGGAGTTTCAAGTTCTGGATCACCTTCTCTGAAGGTAGAGTACGCAACGACACAGCCTATATCGCTCGGTTGCTGACACAAAGGTGTTGATTGGAAGGTGCCACCGGTGACATGGCCAACAGGGACTGTAATCCCCGTACCAACAAGGTGCGCGCTGACGAGTTGATCCGCTAATGTGCTGTCTGTTTCGATTTCTTCAGCAACCAGCTTGGCTAATAAGCGAGCCCCTTGTGAATGGCCAACCAAGATGAAGCCACGTCCGTCGTTGTCGTTTTCTAGATAAGTCATGAAGGCATTGCGCACGTCGTCATAGGCCGTGGCATTGGCTTGTGCCATGGTTTCTTCACTGACGAGGCCATCACCTAATGCGCCAACGCCCAAGTAAGTGAGCGTACGCTGGCGATAAACGGGGGCAAATTGACGGCAAACTTCAGAGTAGCGGCCAAATTGAATCGCGGTGGTCTCTTCTTCTTGAGCGTCTGGGTTTAAATCGCTGCTGGCGGTTAAGTCCATAGAAGCCGTGGGGTACACATAAAAACAGTCAACTTCAGGATTGATGGCTGGATAGTGTGCCTCGTATGTACGACTGCCGTTGGCAGCGACTGACACTAGCGTTTGGTCTCGCAGACAGACGTTATTATTTGTTGATTGGCTGGGATGGCATAACCAGTTGTCCCTGTCTCCGTAATCCGAAGAATGGTTAGATGTGTCGTTGGCAAGAGTTGAAACAGAAGCTAACGAGCAGCAAGCCGTGGCCAGTAATACCTGGAGAGAACGCATAGTGATAAACCATTATTATTGTTAGATAAGCTATTGTACCCAATACATGGAGCGGGTCATGCTCTAAATGGCCATAATTGTAACTCAGGGAATATTTGTGACGCCTCATGATGAGAAGTACAGACCAACACTGTCATTTGAATCGCCCCATGCTACACGCCGAACTGCCAGCTTGCGGCTATCCGGGTGGATGACCAATGAGGTCAAGATAAAATCGCTATTTAGGGCAGATGCTGAGTATATTTAGGGGGCGAGCACTTTGTTTGTTCTTTATTAATATTGGCCAGTCTTATTAATCCCTGAGCAATTATCAATACTAGGAAAAATACAGTAGTGCTCGGCTTTGGCTTCCTGCGTCGCCCTAACTCCTGCATCCTTGCCATCTAAGTCAAGTAGCGCCTTGAACTGTTACTTTCCTGAAAGCCGTAGCCTCTTCAGCATTAATCAGAGGTGCCTAAATAAAAAAAGGGAGCCTAATTAGGCTCCCAAAGGGGTTAACCGTTTTGCGATTCAGTGAGCTGGTGCTCTTCGCCTTTGTAGTAGGCTTCAACACGAGGGTTCATAACCTTGAACCAAAGTGAAGGAATAACCGCCAGTACTACCATGCCTGCATAGCCACTTGGCAATTGCGGGCTTTCATCAAAGTGGCGCAGTACTTGATAACGACGCTTAGGATTTGCGTGGTGATCAGAGTGACGCTGTAGCTGAACCAAAAATAGGTTAGTTAATAAGTAGTTACTGTTCCAAGAGTGCGCAGGCGTTGTGCGTTCGTAACGGCCATTATCCATTTTACGACGGTGTAAACCGTAGTGCTCAATGTAGTTAACAATCTCAAGCAGAGTGAAAGCAAAGAAGCTCTGGCCAACAAAGAACAAGGCACCTTGCCAACCCCAAGCTAGGCCAAAGCCGATAGCCAATGCCGCAGAAATTCCGTACCACCAGATCAATTCATTTTTCCAGTGAACCACAGGCAGGTTTTTACGCTTAAGTTTTGCGGCCTCTAAGCGCCACGCGTTCACAAAATTGTGGAAATACGCATGTGGCAAAAACTGGTATAAAGTTTGGTTGTAACGTGATGAAGATGCATCTTCAGGAGTAGATACATGTACGTGGTGACCACGAATATGCTCAACTTTAAAGCCTGCGTAAGTCACCAGCGCGAGTAGTAAACCGCCCGTCCACTGCTCTAACTTACTGTCTTTATGAATCAGCTCGTGACCAACGTTGATACATACGATACCTGTGATAACCCCCATAGATACCATCATACCGATCTTGCCGAGTACACCAACGTCAGTGCTGGCGAAAATAGAAGCACCATAAGCGACTGTTGCTGCCATAACGGGCAGAGTCATGATGGTTAAAAATGGGTACCATTTTTCGAGTGCCATTTTAGGCACATCCACTTCTTCGTTCGGATTAAATGGGTCTTTACCGATCAAGTGATCAAGTAAAGGAATAACACCAAAAACCACAGCAACAGGCAGGAACCACCAAAGGTCGTGCTGGCTGCCGGTTGAGTGCCAGCCGAACAGGCTCAATGGGAAAAGAATCGCCGGAATTAATACGATTAAGTAGCCATACTTTTTCAGCTGCATGCGCCAATCGTCGGCTGGAATAATGGTTGCGGTCTTGGTATTCATCAAGCACTCCAATGGTTAGTCTGGGTGTTTATTATGTTTTGTTGTATTGTCCTACAATCTAACATTTTTAGTGATATGTGTCAGGTTCGCATGCGACAATTTATGCTCTGTCAGCGTAGCGATTTGGCACGATGTGGTACCATGCGCTCAATCTAGAGGTCAGCTCGTAGCTTTTCATGATGAATACAGGTCATGATAAGGGAGAGACGGGCCAACCAGTTAAATAGTAGGATCTTCAATTACATGACCTTTGTAGTTCACGAAAGCCTCGCGGAAAAAATAGCGGCACACCTTGCTGAGAGAATCATTCGTGGTGAAATGGTCTCTAATGAGCGTATTCAAGAAGCAAGAGTGGTTGAAGAACTACAGGTGAGCCGAGGCTCAGTGCGTGAAGCCTTGTTGTTATTAGAATCTCGTCGCTTGGTCACGATCATGCCTCGTCGCGGAGCTGCAGTGGCAGAAATAACAGAAGAACGTGTGCACGCGCTGTACGATATCTACGAAGCACTCCTTACTCTATTAGCGGTTTCGGTTGCTGAAAAATGGACTGAAGAGAACAAAGCGGAACTTCTTGCCGTGGCTATGAAATTGCAAGAACCGGATCTACAAGAAGATAAATACCGCTTCATGCTGGCTGGCTTTGATTTGATGAAGGCTGCTGCCACCATTATTCAGAATGACTATCTAGCGGATATGCTAGGTGATCTTCAGCCAGCCATCCAGCGTACTTACGCTTTAGCCATTCGCTACTCTGAATCGGGTTTAGCGAACAGTCGCGCTTTCTTTGTTAGTGTTGTTGAAGCTGTATTGGCCCGCAACACTGAGGTATTGCCTGCTTTGTTTAAGGAATTCGGCAGTTTTCAGCGTCAGCTAGTGCTCGACGCCATGGCAGAAAGCAGCAACTTGTAGCAACCCGCTTGGCTTTTGCTGCCCTTATGGAAGCTAACGCTCGACGATTCATTCAGACCACCTTCAATCTTCATGTTCTGTGATATTATCGCGAGAACATGGAGGTGCTATTCGATCGTAAATTACTTCGAATCGACCACCTACGGATCTCAATAGGCTGTTAGCGATAGGCTATTAGAAAAAGGAAAGCACCTGAACTTATGCGTCTGAAAGCTATACGATTGTCTGGATTCAAATCCTTTGTTGATCCAACAACCGTTCCCTTTAATACCAACCTGACAGGCATTGTCGGCCCAAACGGTTGCGGCAAGTCGAATACCATCGATGCCGTGCGTTGGGTAATGGGGGAAAGTTCAGCAAAATACCTGCGTGGCGATGCCATGACAGACGTAATCTTCAATGGTTCATCCGAACGAAAGCCCGTCAGTAAAGCCAGCGTTGATTTGGTGTTTGATAACACCGAAAGCCCACTGCGCGGTGAATACTCCCAGTACAGCGAAATCAGTTTGCGTCGTCAGGTCACGCGCGATGGACAATCTACCTATTATTTAAATGGCACTAAGTGCCGCCGTAAAGACATCACCGACATCTTCCTAGGTACTGGCCTTGGCCCGCGTTCATACGCCATTATTGAACAAGGCATGATCTCGCGCTTAATTGAAGCCAAGCCCGATGAGCTGCGTGTGTATGTAGAAGAAGCCGCTGGCATTTCTAAATACAAAGATCGCCGTCGTGAAACCGAAAATCGCATGCGTCGCACGCAAGAAAACCTAGAGCGTTTGCGCGACATACGGGAAGAGCTTGAACGTCAACTTGCGCATCTGCAACGACAGGCGCAAGCGGCAGAACGTTATAAAGAACTCAAATCTAGCGAGCGTGAGAAAAAAGCCGAGCTTCAAGCGATCCGCTGGACGGCACTCAATGACGAATACGAAGCGCGCGAAAAAAACATTCGTGAGCATGAAGTACAATTTGAATCCCATATGGCCGAACAGCGTGCGGCGGACGCTGGTATCGAAGAAGTCCGTGTGGAGCACCAAGGTCGCACTGATGCGTTTAACCAAGCCCAAGGCAAATATTACGAAGTCGGTAATCGCATTGCTCGTCATGAACAAAAGTTAGAGCATCAATCCCAGCTAGCGTTACAGCTGGACAGTGATTTAGCCGAAGTAGAAAAGAACATCCTCGATACCCAGAAACAGCTTGAGCATGATCAGTTAAGCCAAGAAGAGTTCAGCGAACAGCTAATAATGCTGGAACCCGAGCTTGAAATGCTGCAAGCCGGTGAGGAAGAAACCGCCGCCACCCTAGTGGATGCAGAAGATAAACAGCGCCTCTGGCAAGACACCTGGGATCAATTTACCCAGCGGGCCAGCGAACCCACTCGCCGAGCGGACGTTGCGCAAAGTCGAATTCAAGCCACTGAGCAACAACTAGTGCGCCTTGAACAGCAAATAATCAAATTAAAAGCCGAACGAGAGCAGTTAACGTCTGATCCTGAATTTGACGATTTTGCCATGCTGCAAGAAGAAGTCAGCGAAGCCGAACTCAACGGTGAAAGTCAGCAAGCGCGGCTCGAAGAAATTTCAGAACAACTGCAAAGTGTGCGTGAAGACACCGAGCGACGCCGAACTGAGCTTGATCAAGGTCGCCAACGCTTGCAACAAATGCTTGGTCGCCAAGCCACGCTAGAGGCGTTGCAAAAAGCCGCGTTAGGGCAAAGCAATGAAGCAGTATCGCACTGGCTAGAAAGCCATCAGCTGGCACGAAAGCCACGTTTAGCACAACAGCTCACTGTGACAGAGGGATGGGAGACCGCCGTCGAAACTGTACTGGGTGATTATCTGCAAGCCGTGCTGGTGGACGACATGGCCGCGACTAAAGATTGGTTAGGCAGTTTTACTGATGGCACATTAACGCTATGGCAGAACAGTACATCCAATGAAACAACTCAACCAAACACGTTAGCCAGTCGTGTCACGACCTCACAAAATCTAGAGCCATTATTAGGGGCGGTGTTCACTGCGGACACCTTAGCCGATGCCTTAGCGATGCGAGAATCACTCAGTGCCAATGAATCAGTAATCACCCCCGATGGTATTTGGTTGGGCGCTAACTGGTTGCGAGTTGCTCGTGACGAAGACAACCAAGGTGGCATTCTGGCGCGTCAGCAAGAGCTAGAAATACTAGAAGGTGAAGCTGACGAACTGGATATGTCAGTTGAAGAATGGGAAGCCGACCTCGAAAGCAGTTTACTGCGGCAAAATTCTCTTGAGCAACAACGTGAAACCGCTCAACGAGAGTGGCAGGACATCTCACGAAAATTACTGGAGATGAAGTCACGCTTGTCCGGCCAACAAGCCAAGGCTGAACAGCTGCGTTTGCGCACTGAGAAGTTAGATCAGTCTGTCGTTGAAGTGGAAGAAACCCGCGCACTTGAATCGGAAGCACTGGCCACTCTGCGTTTAGAGTGGCAAGACGCCATGGGAGCCGTGGATGAAGATACCGACGAGCGCGAGCGTTTACAGCGTCAGCGCAGTGATATTGAACATGCGCTAAGCCAGGCACGATTAGCCGCTGGCCAACAAAAAGATCGTCTGCATCAGTTACAGCTGCAAGTGCAAACGCTAAAAAATCGCGACGATGGCCTACGTAATGCGATATCACGTTTAGCAGAAACCATGGCACGTTTGAAAGAGCGCAAAGAGCAAATTCTTACCAATCAGAACCGCGATCACAGTGCTGATCTTGATCTGCTCAAAGCCGAACTTGAAGAGTTAGTGGCAGAGCGTTTAATGGCAGAAGACGCCATGACACAAGCGCGTCATACCCTTGAGCAAGCCGACGCGCAGTTACGTCAGCTAGAACAAACGCGTGCAGAAGCCGAGCAAAAAGCATTAGCCGTGCGCAACCAACTTGAGCAAGTACGAATGGAATGCCAAGCGTTGGATATTCGGCGTCAGGGCTTGGTTGAGCAACTTCGTGAAGAAAAGCTAAGTATGCACGACGTGCTCGACAATATGCCTGAAGCCGCCAACGAAGCGGATTGGGTCAATGAGCTGAGTCGCATCGGTGACAAAATTCAGCGGTTGGGGGCCATTAACCTCGCCGCGATTGAGGAGTATCAACTTCAATCTGAACGTAAAGTGTACTTGGATGCGCAAAACGAAGATCTCGAAAAAGCCTTATCTACGCTTGAAGGGGCGATTCATAAAATTGATAACGAAACACGTAATCGCTTCCAAGAAACCTTCGAGCGCATGAACAGCGGGTTAGCGGACTTATTTCCTAAAGTCTTTGGTGGTGGGCATGCGCAATTGGAACTTACCGGTGATGATCTGCTCAATACCGGGGTGGCGATTATGGCGCGACCACCGGGTAAGAAGAACAGCACCATTCATTTGTTGTCCGGTGGTGAAAAAGCCCTGACTGCGATTGCTTTGGTATTTTCCATCTTCCAACTGAATCCTGCGCCGTTTTGTATGCTGGATGAAGTGGATGCGCCGTTGGATGACGCCAACGTGGGGCGTTACGCTCGGCTGGTGAAAGCCATGTCCGAAAAAGTGCAATTCATCTACATCACACACAACAAGATTGCGATGGAGATGGCCGACCAATTGATGGGTGTCACCATGCATGAACCGGGCGTTTCGAGGCTAGTATCCGTGGACGTTGAGGCCGCCGCCGAGATGGTCGAGAATGGTTAAGTCGTTATCTAGATAACGCAAACATGAAAAAAACAGGCGCAACAATTACAACAACAATCACAGGACAGTTTGCGGAATGTCTTGGTCGTGGTGTAATACCGCCTTAGTAATGGTCATCGTTCAGATTATTCGTATTTACACATAATATTTAGTGAACATTTTTTAAACATATCTTTAATACAAACACGGGAATTCGAGGCAATTATGGAGTGGAGCTGGCGCACAGTCTTAATCCTTTTAGGTTTACTAGGAATCGCAGTAATCCTTGTGGATGGTTTTCGCCGAATGAAACGGGCGCGTGCAGAAGCACTTCGCCTAGACATTAAGCCAAGCAGCGAAATTCCTGACGGCGATGACTTCAATCCAGAATTACCTGGAACCGTGCGCGTAGTAGGCTCACACTCCTCTGACGAAAACGATGTGTTTGCGCCACAGACAGAAAAAAAACCTGCTGTGAAACCTAGCCTGCTCGAACGTACGTCGGAGCAAGTTGACTCCTCTGAAGAGAGTAAAGTCGAGCATAAAACAGAGCAAAACCCGAGCGAGAAAAAAGCAAAACACAGCTCAACCGCAGTCGATAAAGCAGACACAAAACCATACAACGTTACGGTTAAGCGTAAAGAACCAACATTAGGTGGTGAAGCCACTGGCAGTTCGAGCGCGCACGAAGAGACTGACGAAACACCGTTACAAAGCTCACTCAATTCCGTCGAAGCCGTAGCAGATGAAGAGCCAAAAGGCATGTTCAGTGACTATGCACCAGACAAAACCGGCACTGATAAAACAACCGCGAAAGAAAGTAAGGCAGAGACCAAGGCGGAAATAACAAAAGAAGCGGAAGATATTCCCAACTCGCCGCTGATCCCAACGGTTAAGCCGGTTGATTTGAACGAGCAGGTTCCCGTTCTACTGGACGTCGAAGAACTGGGTGATGAAGCCAGCTTCGAAGAAGGCATTGTTTCGGCTCCGCGAATGGCTGCCAAAGCCAAGGAAGACGAGACTACTGCGCAGGCTGCCTTATCAAACAAGCACTCTGCCAACCCTGAAGAAACGGGTAGTGATACTGATCAAGCCAATAACGTAGTCAGCCCTGCAAGCAAGGCGGGTCGTGACATAGACGATGCATCGTTTAATTCTGAGCCAGAAAGCGCTGCTGCCGAGCTGCCAGAAGTAGAAAACCCAGACACCATCAATGATCCGCATTTGGAAGAAGAAGTCGAACAGATCCCCGAGGACGCCTTGATTTCTCAACCGGTGAATTACGCTGGCCCTAATGCCGAAGTTCTCGCCAACCGTAAAGACGCAGAAATGGTATTAGTGATTCACACTATTGCTCGTGATATGGACGGCTTTCGCGGCAAAGATCTTTTATTCTTGTTCAATAGTTGTGATTTACGTTACGGCGAAAAAGATATTTTCCATCGATTTGAAGACGCGGATGGCGAAGGCTGCATACAGTTTTCTGTTGCGCAAATGCATAACCCAGGCACCTTTGATCCGGCACAAATGGCGGATCAAAACTTCAGCGGTTTAAGCTTCTTTATGAGCTTACCCGGGCCAAAAAAACCACTCGAAGCCTACGAAGCCATGTCTGAAATGGCTCAGGTAGTTTCACGCAACTTAAAAGCCGATGTTTTAGACGGGTCGCACAGCGCAATGACACCGCAGACCATGGAACACGAGCGTCAGCAAATATTGGATTATGAACGTCAGCAACGACTGGCGGCAAAAAAACAACGTCTATGAGTCAGAATGATCTTTTCTCAGGCGGTGATTCATCGAATGAATTGCCGTCAGATTCTGCCGCTGAAAGTATTCAGTCATTGCGGAATCACATCAATGAGCACAACCACAAATACTACGTCCTTGATGAGCCGAGCATACCAGACGCCGAATACGATCGTCTTATGCGCGAGCTACAGGCCTTAGAGGACGCGAATCCGGAACTTATTACCTCAGATTCACCGACTCAACGAGTGGGTGGTGCGCCACTGGTAGGCTTCACGGAAGTACAGCATGAGCGTCCAATGTTATCGCTGGATAACGCCATGAATGCCGACGAGTTCGCCGCTTTTTATCAGCGAGTTCAAGATCGTTTAAAAACGGATGAGCCATTAGAGTTTGCCTGCGAACCAAAACTCGACGGCCTAGCAATCAGTTTGCTCTACGTGAATGGTGTGCTTGAACGCGCAGCAACCCGTGGTGACGGTCAAACCGGTGAAGACGTCACTCAGAATGTCCGGACGATTAAAAACGTCCCACTGCGTCTCCAAGGTAATCAAACGCCTACGCGTATTGAAATACGTGGCGAAGTGTATATGCCCAAAGCCGGTTTCGATGCCTACAACGACCGCGCCCGAGAAAACGAAGAGAAGGTGTTTGCTAATCCGCGTAACGCTGCGGCAGGATCATTACGTCAACTAGATTCACGTATTACCGCAAAACGTCCGCTTGAGTTTTGTGCGTATAGCTTAGGGATTGTGAGCGATGATTTTGACATGCCAGATACGCACAGTGCGCAGCTCGCACAAGTGCAGGTGTGGGGTGTGCGTATTAACGAAGAGATGCGTGTCGTTAATGGATTAGAAGAAGCTCAAACCTTTTTTACTCAACTGGGTGAGAAGCGCCATCAGTTAGGTTATGAAATCGACGGCACCGTTTTTAAAATTAATTCCCTAGCCCTGCAAGAAACGCTTGGTTTTGTCGCGCGAGCACCGCGTTGGGCGATTGCCTATAAATTTCCAGCGGTGGAAGAATTAACCGTACTGCAAGATGTGGATTTTCAAGTAGGCCGCACCGGCGCATTAACACCGGTGGCTCGATTAAAACCCGTACATGTTGCAGGTGTCACGGTCAGTAATGCCACGCTTCATAATATGGATGAAATCGCGCGACTCGGTGTGAAAATCGGTGATACCGTCATCGTTCGCCGAGCAGGGGATGTGATTCCACAAGTTGTGGCGGTGGTTGAAGAGCGTCGTCCGGATGATGCAAGAGATATTGTTATGCCCCCTGCTTGCCCTGTGTGTGAGTCGCATATAGAAAGGGTAGAAGGCGAAGCGGTGACTCGATGTACGGGTGGGTTAGTATGTTCTGCTCAACGAAAAGAAGCGATTAAACATTTTGCTTCTCGTAAAGCGCTCGATGTCGAAGGTTTGGGCGATAAACTGATTGACCAAATGGTCGCAGCCAGCCTCATTGATTCTCTCGACGATGTTTTCCACCTAACCCTAGATGACATTGCTGGGTTAGAGCGTATGGCTGAGAAGAGCGCACAGAACGTGCTCAATGCACTTGAGAAATCAAAAGCCACAACGTTGGGCCGATTTATTTATTCGTTGGGCATTCGTGAAGTCGGTACAGTGACAGCGCAGAACTTAGCCAATCATTTTGGTTTTCTTGAACGCATCATGAACGCCAGTGTTGACGTATTATTAGACGTGCCTGATGTGGGTAATATCGTTGCTCAGCATTTGGTTAACTTTTTTGCTGAAGAACACAATCGTACGGTGATTGAGCAGTTGCAGAAATCAGGTGTTCATTGGGATGAATCTGAACCTGTTAACGCTGCAGACGATGCCCCTCTGGCCGGAAAAACGGCTGTAATTACCGGTACGTTATCGGATATGTCTCGTGATGACGCTAAGTTGGCTCTAGAAGCGTTAGGTGTCAAAGTCACAGGCAGTGTATCGGCCAAAACGGACTTTTTAGTGGCGGGTGATAAAGCGGGCTCTAAGCTTACTAAAGCACAAAACTTAGGGGTTCGTGTGTTTGATGAAGAGGCTTTTAAAGCGTTACTTAAAACCCCGCGACTTGATTAAGTCGCGGTTTTTTACCTTGTGGTATTTTTAAGGGTGCTTCAGTGGTGCTTCACTGGCACTTGCAGTTTAGTATCAAACGCTGCTTCAAATTGGGCTAGTTTTTCAATCAAACCTTCGGTAAGCGTTCTGCCTGCCGCTAACATAACAATGCCATGGTGATTAATTAAATCATTACAGAGTTGCATACCCGGTTTGAGTTGATTTACCGGTAATGTAATTTGCATATCTTTGGCATGGATGGCCAGAATACTGTCATAAACATAGTCAAAGGCGGTGACCACTTCTGGGTCGTAGCGCTTTCCTGATTCTTTGATAATAACCTGGTACGCCAGTTGATCAGCCATGGCTTCACCCATGAAGTTATTTGGGAGTAATAAATTATCGTAATCATTTGCTACCGCAATAATACGGGCGCCGAGGGGAATTAACTCACCGGTCAATTTATTCGGGAAGCCTCGTCCGTCGTAGCGTTCATGGTGTGAACGTACAATAAGCGCCGCTTGCTGAATCGGGTCGAAGGCCATTAAGGCACTTTCGCCGAGCAGTGTATGCTGCTTGTAAATGATGAGTTCGCCGCGACTCATTTTATCAACGCTCTTGCGTTGAATTTCTTGATCTATCCCTATTTTTCCAATGTCATGCACAAGTGCTGAAATATGGAATAGTCGCTGATCTGCTGTTGATAACTTCATTTGCGCAGAGATTAGATCGGTAATAGCAGCGACCCGTTTTGCATGACCTTTTTTATTTTTCTCGTTTAAATCGACTAAGCTGGCGAGCAGGGGAATGCACTGAAAGTAACTTTCTTTCAGTTCTTCGTATGCCATATCTAATTGATTGGCGGTTTGCTCTAGTTCTTCTGTTCGGCTTTTAATGATGCGTTCTTGATCGCGGGTGAGCTTTTGCAATTGCTCATGTTGTCGATCTTTTATCTTGGTTAGTTGTCTATTTTTTTCTTTTAAGTGACGTACGTCGAGCAGCTTTCTAACACGTTTTAATAGGTCGTCGTCGTCCCAAGGCTTCGACATATATTGAGAAATTTGACCATCGTTAATGGCTTTGATTGCTGAGGTGATATCTGCAAATCCAGTGAGTAACATTCGGTCGGTACTTGGCCAGCGATGAGCAACTTCTGAAAGGAATGCAGCCCCATCCATTTCGGGCATTTTCATGTCAGAAATAACAAGATCACATTCTCCCTCTTCTAAGTGTTTTAAACCGTCTTTAGCACACTCACAGGTGGTGACCATAATGTCGTCTTCATCTTCAAAAAGACGGCTAAGACTGGATAGAATATGTACTTCGTCATCAACCAGCAGTAGTTGATACATGGGTATGGCATCGCTCTCTGTATTTTTTTCAGGATCAAATTCAGTCATTTTTTTCTGCCTGTTCTACGACATCTTGAGGTGCTTTCTCGGGATGAATGGGGAGTTTGATTGTGAAAGTGGTGCCTTCACCTACGGTTGATTCAACCATTAGTCGGCCGTTGTGCTTTTCGATAATCCCGTACGATAACGACAGTCCTAGGCCGGTTCCTTGACCAACACCCTTGGTGGTGAAAAATGGATCGAATATTCGGTCGATGATGTCTTGTTCAATCCCGCAGCCGTTATCTCGAATTTGAATGTAAACGTGGGAATCGTCGCTATAGGTACGGATAGTGATTTTGCCATGTGGTGCTACGGCATGTGCGGCATTCACTAGTAAATTGAGAATCACTTGGTTAATTTGAGAGGCCATGCACTCAACTTCAGGAAGATCACCGTAGTGTTTTTGAATGTCGACAACGTCTTTAATTTCGCTTCGAATAATGTTCAGCGTACTTTCGATACCCACGTGAATATCAGTTTTTAGCCACTCGGATTCTTCCATGCGAGAGAACATTTTTAGGTCATGAATAATTTGTTTAACACGATCAATTCCTTCCAGTGATTCATTAATGGTTAATGACATATTTTTGGTAAGGCTGGCGTGTTTTTGTTCTTTTTTGGTATTTTCGATCAGTTGCTTTAGGTCGGTATCTTTTGTATTACTTTCAATACTATCCAGTACAGAGAGCAATGCTAGTGCTCGATCCGCATACTTTTTTAACATGGAGAGGTTGGATTTTACAAAGCCGATGGGGTTGTTTATCTCATGGGCTATCCCTGCGGATAGCTGACCAAGGGAGGCGAGTTTTTCCTTTTGTATTAACTGGCTCTTTGCTTCTTGTAGTTGTTTGTTCGCATCTGATATTTCATGGTTTTTATTCAATAGTTCAGATTGTAGTTTTGCTTTTTCCATTATTTCGTCAACAAGATCACTGTTGATGTTTGTTAACTCGTCAGTTCGTTTGATGGTGAGGTTGATAAACTCCCGAATAGAGCGTCTCGCATTGAGAAACTGTAATGAAAATATAAACGTAGCCAGTAGACTGAAGCCGATGATGATCCAGCGGAAATAAACAAAAATACTACTATCAATCACTTTTTGGCTAATATTGAGAATGATATTTAAATTTTTATAAGTCCGGGTCGATATCATGACCTGATCATTGTCATTTAAGTGACCGACGGCAACTCTCGAATTTTTGTTATCGGTGATTTCTAATCTGACAGCCGCTTGTGGAGAGTTGACCTCGGGCAATACGTTTTTCGATAAGATTCCGGTTAATATTAAAATATTACTGTATTTTTCGGTATCAAGTAGCTGCACATAGACGACGTAGCTGGAGTTGTTGGTGGTTATAACGATATTTTCTCCGTGATTTTTTCTCAGACTTTTTCTGATTTCTAAAATTTATTCGGATGCTATCTCTGGCGTGAAAGTATTTTCTTGGTCAGTGATGTCTTCTCGGGTGTTGAAATAATGCTCAGAGGGATTCTCGCCATAACCCATAATCAGACAAAATTCAGTTGATGGATTGTGGGCCAGCAGTGATTGAGTAAAAGTTTGAAATTCATCATTACTGACAAACTCTGACGCGTCAAAGAAGCCTTTCACTAAGGTGGAGTCATGTGTCAGTTGCTTTAAACTGAGCAGTACATCATTAAAATAACGGTCTTGGATGCTGGTTGTGATTGATGTATCTAATTTGCTTTCCCACTCTTTAGTAAACCAAATACCAGTTATGGATATCGCGATCCCAACAATGATAAATACCAGTATGGGAAGGTACACTTGCACTAAAGATTTGAGGCTCGATGAGTCTGATTCAGAGGTCATCTGGGCGAGCATGATTAGTTTTTCATTGGCCTCATTCGTCATCCTTACGACTTCCCTCGATTGCTTATGCCTTGAATTTTGAGTGGCTTGTATTGAGGTTGTGCCTCGTGGGCTCTTCTTTCAAACAGATACCTATGAGTTTAGGTATAGGTTTAGGTATAGCTGAACTGGCCTATTTTGCAAAGATGTTGAGAGTGAAGGAATAGGGCCATAACATGGCAAATGAGCACGTATTTTAGTGCCTAGAAGACATTACTGATGGAGGTCGTAAAGCAAGCAAGGTTGTAAGGCGAGGTCGTAAAGCTAGTCCGTAAGGCGAGGAGCCCTCAACGCCGTTTAACTCAGGCAGAGCCCTGTTGTGCCCTGCCGAGTATACGTGTCTTTTATTTGGATAGAGCCTATTTGGGATAGAACCTATTTAGAGTGAACCTATTTAGAGTGAACCTATTTAGAGTGAACCTATTTGGGATAGAACCCAGGAAGTTCAGCCTCGTTCTTGCTGCGCTCTTGTTTTTTTGCACTTTCTATTAAGCTGATGATTCCTTGGCCATTAAATGCTGAGTTTGTTTGCTTGCTGTATAGCGTGTCATCTAACTCGGCCAGCGCGGTACTTAAACGCACGTCATTAAGCCAAGCTTCAGCTTCTGCCAAAGAGCTCATTGGGCGGCCACTTTCGGCACCAGCCCAGCGAATGAGGGCATCTCGTATTTCTTGGGCGTTGTTATCTCGGGCCGCTTTTTTTAATGCCTGCCAGAGCTGCGCTGTATTTGGACCTTGTGTGTTCGCAGCTTTGTTTTCGCGCGGCGATGCTGTTTGCGAACCTCGTCGGGTGATAAAAAATAAGAGTAAGGCGACGGTGATAAGGTTGGTTCCGATAAGGACCAACGAAATAGGCTTCCAGTAACTATCCTTCGAGTCATTAAAGGAGCTTGTTTCATTTGTTTGCTCTGACTCAACCATTGGGGTTGCCGGGGCCGGAGGATTGGATGTCGCTGGCGGTATATTGGTTCCTTGTTTCACTTGAACGGTCTGCTGTGGCAGGGTCGCATATTCGACGCTATTGGTGAGAGTATTCCACCAAGGAATCTGGATCTCTGGCAGTGTCATTGGTCCCACTTTAGTTGGCACCAGTGCAACACTTTGCACCACGGTGGTAACTAAGCCTTGTTCGGTCACTTTGCTGTCGTCTTGGCTTTGGTCTGGGTAATAGCGAATTCCGTTAATTTCCGGCATTGGAATCGGTGGGATTTGACCGCTGCTAAGTCCGGTGGCTGTGATTGTCATAGTGCGAGTCACAGGTTCGCCGACGGTCCAATTTTGTGGCTCGCGGCTGTAGGTTTCGTTAATCTGAAATTTGCTGGCCGGAATCCAAGGCGCTTGAGGGTAGCTATCAGGGATAGGCTTAACGTCCAGTTCAATCAGTTTGCTGACGACCGACTCAGCTGTGCCGCGTAAGCGATTAAAACGATTGGTAATACGAGCACTAAAGCGTTGCCCCGGAATCACCAGCTTACCTGCGACTTCAGGGAAGATAGCGTAGCGACGCTCGTAGACACCAATCCGTTTACCATCCACGACTCTCACGTATTGCTTTGGGTCCATGAGTGATTGCACACGCGCGTCGGCGACGGTCATTTCCGAAAGGTTCGCATCCTCGTGATTGATGGTGTAATACAAGCGCTCAATGTAGATAATCTGTTCTTGTACGTAATGCGTGCCGCTACTGACTTCGACTTCAAAATAAAAGTTGTCGGTTGAGGTCGGAGCGGTGGTGGATTGAGTGCTCACCTCAATCCTAATAGGGTCACTACTCGCGCCTTTAAACTTAATTGGCGGTATGAGTACTGTGCCACTCCGACGAGGAACTAAGCTTAATGTCCAGTCCGTGTATGAGCTGTTTTTGCCGTTGTTAAAACTTATTTGCTGCTGCTGATCTTGGTTGATGATGTCCCAGTCGCGATCAAGTACGCTCCAGTCGGGCGATGAAAATCCCGCCATATCGTCATATCGAATTTGCAGTGTGACATGATCAGAACGGCCAATTTTTTTTCGATCAACACTGGCTTGCATGGTGGCGGCGAAGGTGACTTGTGCCATCAACAATAGAGTGGTTAACGCGAGTATGCGCCTTACCATAATACATCCTCTTCGGTTTGATCCGTATTCTGGCGGTACTGGTAAAGAAATTTACGCTGCATCAGTAGGCCAGGGTTGTCAGGGACTTGATTGAGTAATGAATCCATTGCCGCACGCTCTTCGCGGCTGAGGTTGCTGAAGGTGTCTAACGCTTCTGCGTCGGATTCATCACCGGCGTCATTGGTTGGTTGTTCTTGGTCTAAAGCGGCTTGCGCCTCCGTGTCGCTAGCTTCCTGTTCGTCAGCTTGTGCGTCTGCTTGTTTGTCATTAGGGTTGCGGTCTTGAGTGCTGCTTGATTCGCTATTCTCAGCGGGTGTCTGCTCTTGAGGTTGCGCTTGTTCTTGAGCTTTTTGCTCTGCGAATTCATCGTCTGATTTTCTGCCTTCCTCTGAATCGCTGGGGTCTTGCTGTGACTTACTGCTGTCTGACTCTTGCGAATCAGAGTTCTGGTTTGATGGATCGCTTTGGCTGTTTTCTGAATTAGAGCCTGAACTAGAGTCCGAGTTACTTTCTGAACTACTGTCCGAGTTCTGTTGATCCTGTTGATCGCCTTGCTCACCATCTTGGTTTTGCTCATCCGACGAATCACCAGAATCCTGTTGCTGCTGTTCTTGTTCTTCTAAATGCTGTTTAACCCGTTCAAGGTTCTTGGTGGCGGCAGGAAATTCAGGTTGTTTTTTTAAGGCTTCTTCGTACGCATCAATCGCACCTACTAGATCGCCAGCCATTGCCAGCGAATTTCCACGATTGAATGCCGCATCGGCGGACTTTAAGGTGTTAAACGCGTCGGCAGCTTCATCATATTTTCCAGCACGGTATAGGGCAGTGCCGCGCCACGCTTTATCGGTAAATAATTCAGCGGCAGCGGCGGGGTCGCGCTTAAGCTCCTTGGCAGCTTGTTGATCGTCGGTTTCCCACATTCCTGCCATCACTGGTTCTGGTGTCATTAAAAAGGGGATCAATAACACCGTAAAAACAACGCCTCGGCGGAAGCTAAACAGAGCGACGGGAAGAATTAAAAATATTAGCCAAAAGCCGGAATCAATCCAAGTTTGAAGCATTTGCTCTTGTTCGGCTTTCGCCTTGCTGTAATCCGGTGCGCTCGTTAACCCTTGCCAATCACTGTCGTTGTAAGTAAGTGAGCGCCAGCGGCTGCCGGTGGCTTCATAAAGAGACTGCATTGGTCGCGTATTAAGCCTAGGTAATACGATATTACCCGAGCCATCCTTTAAGAACCCTTGATCTCCCGTAGGAATCGGTGCGCCTTCGTTGGTGCCTATCGCAATCAGAGAGAGGCTGACGTTGGGGGAGAGTAAGGGGCTAATACGGCTGACATCTTTTTCTTGGATTCCGTCAGTTAAAAGCAATATGTTGGCTTCGGAAATGCCTGCGTCACGCATTAATTTAAGTGCGTTGCTAATGGCTTTATCAGGGCGGCTGCCTAATTTAGGCATAATCTCTGGGGACAGAGACGTAATTAAATGCTCAACCGTGGCACTGTCATCCGTGAAGGGCACTACGGTATGTGCATCGCCGGCATAGGCAACGACTGCTGTGACGCCATCTTCCCGACCACGCACAATATCGGTGGCTTTGCGAACGGCACGTACCGCTCGGCTAGGCGCCACATCTTGCGCTCCCATAGATAACGACATATCCAGTAATATAACGAGTGCATCCGGGTTCGTTACAACGGGCACCGCCTTTTTTTCAAAACTTGGGCCAGCCAAAGCGAATATTGTAATGATCCAAGCGATCGCTAACACGCCACTGACGGCGGTCGATTTTTTACCTGGAATGTCGTCAAGCATGTAAGACTGCAAAGCGGGGTCGATGTATTTAGACCAATCGCCGCTACGCAATATTTGTCGCAACATCATGCCGGTAAAAATGATGGCAGGAATAATTAAGACTAGCCACTCAGGGCGCATAAAATGGAATTGCGTAAAAAAATCCATCGGAAAGAATTCACTCATGCGTCATCTCCCCGTATAAATATAATTTGTAGCCAGCTGAGCAGTAACGCCACTAATAATGGCCAATGGAAATAGCTGGTTTCTGGGCGATAAACTTTATCTTCTCGAATGCTGGGTTCTAACTCGTCGATTAACGTATAAATTTGACTGAGTTCTTCGGTATTACGGGCACGAAAAAAGCGTCCATCGGTTAAGGTCGCAATTTCTGTTAAGCCTCGCTCGTCAAGCTCTCTAGATGGGTTGACGGTACGGCTGCCAAAAAAACTGGGAACCTCCATCGTCTCAGCACCTAAGCCAATGGTGTAAATACGAATGCCTAATTCCGCAGCCAGTTCAGCCGCACGAATGGGTTCGATACTGCCTGCGGTGTTTTCGCCATCGGTCAGTAACACCAGTACTTGGCTGTCGGATGGGTTTTCACGCATACGTTTTGCCGATAAGGCAATGGCTTCGCCAATGGCGGTCATTTTACCCGCAAGACCTAGCGCGGATTCGTTCATGAAAGTGCGTACGGTTTCGCGATCAAAGGTCAGTGGCGCTTGTAGATAGGCATTAGAACCAAACAAAATCAGACCTAAACGGTCACCTTCTCGTTGCGTAATAAAGTCATTGAGTACGTGTTTTACAATCTCTAGGCGATTAACAGGCTTGTTATTTAATTGCATGTCGGCAATTTCCATACTGCCAGAGATATCGACCGCTAACATAAGATCTCGCCCTGCGGCGGGTAAACGTACCGGCTCGCCAACCCAAACCGGACGGGCGAGTGCAACAAGCAGAGACACCCAGATCATAAGGGGCAACAGCCACGCGAGTTTGGCACTGCTGTGGTGTGTGGTTTTGGCGCTATGTCCGGCTTCCCAGCGGCCGGTGTCGGCAACTTTTAATGCCGCTCTAGCCTTGGCGGAAGCTGGCATAAAGAATCGAAATATGAAAGGCAGGGGCAATAACACAAAGGCATAGGGCCAGAGGAAGTTAAACATTAACGCCTCCAGAGGTATCTTTTAGTTGGTTGACGCTTGCCCGCTTAATCCATTGTTTAGCAGCGTTTTCTAATGCGTTGGCATCGAAGTTTTCTAATTGAGAGTATGGGCCTTCGCTTAATGCTATCGCGTTTGCGCTGGTAAACAGGGCGATGTCGCATTGCATATTTAATTGCTCGACCCATAGCTTACCGCTTAACGCGTTTATGTCACTGCCGGGGCGATAATATAACCAATAGCGTTTGAGTATTTGATTGATATCACGGCAATAATTGTTGGCGTTACCCGATTGCTCGTATTCGCGCTTGGCGTTATTGAGAAGGCCGTACGCGAGCGTTTTAATTTTTTGCTGTTTAAACATCACAACAGCAACGTAGGCGATTAAACCTATCACGCAGGCTGTCGCGATCATTAACACCCACCAACCCCAAGCAGGTGGCCAGCTGGAAATAGCGGCGGGTTCAATAATATCAATAAGATCTAGCGTTGCTGAATTTGGAGCGGCGGGATTCATTGAGGACCTCCCTGCTTATTCGCTGCGCCGGTTCCGGCTGTGCTAAAACCAAACCCACGGCGAAGCTGGTCAAGCGGATCAGAATCATTACTGACACAAATAAGGGGCATACGCAGATGCAGTAAACGCGCTTGAAGGCTATCGAGTTTTTGTTGCCACTCAAGTTTATATTTTTCACTTTCCGCTTTATTGTGACGAAGTTTGCAACGTTCGTTGCCATCGGTAATAGCAAATTCGCCCTCTGGCATTTGCCGTTCAAATGGGTCGCTGATGTGAATGGCAATTAAATCGCAGTGTCGTGAAACTTCGTGCAGCGTTCGTTCGCATTCTTCATCAAACCCGGCCCAGTCACTGATGATGTAAATGGCGCTACCGGGGCGTGAAACGCGCGCAATATGACGACACACCTCTAGCATTCTTGCTTGGCTGTCTTTATGGCCGGAGCGCGGAACGCTGGCTAATTGATGCAAAAAGGCCATCAGGTTTTTGCGCCCAGTGTGAGGGCGTAAATCGAATTCGCTGTCGTCGTTAAAGACTAAGCCGCCGACTCGGTCACCATGATTCATAGCAGACCATGCCAGCAGTGCGGCTATATCAGCGGCAACCACTTGTTTCAGTGCTCGGCGAGTTCCAAAGTTCATACTGGCGCGTAAATCACAGGCAATCAGTACCGGGCGTTCGCGTTCTTCACGAAATACCTTGATATGAGCATCGCCGGTGCGAGCCGTCACGCGCCAATCCATTGAGCGAATATCATCACCGGGCTGATACTCGCGCACTTCAGAAAAGTCGATCCCACGGCCACGCAGCCGGGAGGTATGGCCTCCGGCTTGGTCGTTGAGAATCTTTTTCTGCCGGTGCAATGGCATTAAGTTGGCAAGCACGCGTAACCCGGCAAGGCGTGACGAATCAATCGCCGTGCCTTCAGAAAACTCCTTGTATGGCATCAGGCAACAGGCACTCGCGCGAGTAACTCATCAATGACCATATCGCTGTTTAAACCATTGGCTTCGGCTTCAAAGCTTAAAAGCAGGCGATGACGCAAGACATCGTGCGCAACAGCACGAACATCATCAGGGCTGACGTACTCACGTCCTGCTAACCAAGCACTGGCACGTGCACAGCGATCAAGGGCAATGGTGCCACGAGGGCTAGCGCCAAACTCAATCCAACGAGCAATATCGTCACCGTATTGGCCTGGCTCGCGGGTCGCCATGACTAATTGAACGACATACTCTTCAACCGCTTCACTCATATGAATGGCGAGTACTTGCTGGCGTGCTGCTTTGATGTGCTTCTCGGTAAGCTTGCCACCCTCGTGAGTGGTGGCTGAAATTGCTTCCCCGCGGGCCAAACGCAAAATAGCTTGTTCAGACGCGGCATCGGGGTAACCAATTTTTACGTGCATCAAGAAGCGGTCAAGCTGGGCTTCAGGAAGCGGGTAGGTGCCTTCTTGCTCAATAGGGTTTTGCGTAGCCATGACCATAAATACATCTGGTAGTGGTCGTGTTACGCCACCAACGGTAACTTGGCGTTCTGCCATAGCTTCCAGCAAAGCGCTTTGAACTTTTGCTGGCGCGCGGTTGATTTCATCGGCAAGAATCAGATTATGAAAAATAGGCCCAGCTTGAAAATCAAACGTTTGAGTTTGTGGGCGATAGATCTCTGTGCCCGTGATGTCACCGGGTAACAGGTCGGGCGTAAACTGAACGCGTTTAAACTCGCCTTCCATGCGCTCGGCTAGGGCATTGATGGCTTTTGTTTTAGCCAAGCCCGGAGCGCCTTCAACTAATAGGTGTCCATCTGCTAATAGGGTAAGTAAAAGTCGATCAACCAATTGTGGCTGGCCGATGATGCGTTTTTGGAGGCTGCTACGGAGTTGCTGAAAACCGCCCTGTAAGCTCATTTTAGTTCTGCCCTAGCTTATTGTTATGTTGATAATGATATGTGCGGGAGTAACCCGATAAGTTACCAAGATTTTAGAGCAACTCACTCGTTGGTCAATGGGTAGATTGGTTGTAGAGCACAAAGTTTTCTATGGCTCCGTCAGGTTGTGTCAATAGCTAGATGCTTCTTTGGTCGCTGGATGTAATACGTGCTTGTCAAACTTGTTGATACATATCGGCTGGCATTCTTGACGAATGGGCTAAGCTGAAGGTAGAAGCACGCAAAGAGGCAATATGATGCTGAGCACACTCCAGACCCTGATTGATGAACGTAACACCAAAGACCAAGCAACACAGTTAAAGAAGTTTGCCGATATTTATTATTCCGGCGCCCCTGTTGATGAAGTGCTTGCACGAGCCGTTGATGATCTTTACGGCGCAGCATTGTCTTGCTGGCAGCTTATTCAAGAACGTGAATTGGGTGTTCCTAAAGTTAGGGTGTTTAATCCAGATCATGAAAACCATGGCTGGCAGTCGTTGCATACCGTTATTGAGATCGTATTCGAAGATATGCCGTTCTTGGTGGATTCCATTCGAATGCAGCTTAATTCTCGTCAAATGTCGCTGCATGCGATTCATTATTGCGCGATTCATGCGACGCGAGACAAAGACAATAAACTGAATGTGACGTCTGATTGGGTAAAACCGGGTAAGAGCAAAACCACGGAAGCGATTATTTACATCGAAGTTGATCACCATTCAGACAAACAACTGATGGCGGAACTGTCGGCAGAGCTGGAAGAAGTGCTTCTTGAAGTGCAGCGCTGTGTTCGCGATTTTCCTTCGATGTTACAAAAAGCCAAAGATGCCGCACTCGAGATCAAAAAAGACTGTGGTTCAAATGATTCCGTCGAGTGTGAAGAAGCCAGTGCGTTTATGAACTGGGTTGCGAGTAATCACTTTACCTTTTTGGCTTACGACGAGTTTACCGTTAATGCCACAAAAACGGCGAAGACTGTTAGCCGAGATAGCAGCAAAGATTTAGGTACCTTTCGCAACATTGATACACAGCAGACAGAGGTACGGTTAAAGGATCTTGAACCTGAAATTCAAGAATTTATTACCGGTTCTGAATTAATTAGTTTTATGAAATCAGGCAACCGCAGCCGTATTCATAGACCAGCGTACCCTGATTATATTGTCGTTAAGCGATTTGATAAGAAGGGCAATGTGATTGGTGGAATGCGCTTTATGGGGTTATTTACCTCTATTGTGTATATTGAAACGCCGAACAATATTCCTATTATACGCCGTAAACTTCAGTCGATTCGTGACCTGTCAGGTTTCGAAAAGAGCAGTCATAGCGGAAAAGAATTAGACCGTATTCTCGAAGTGTACCCGCGTGATGAGTTATTCCAGTCAGATGTTGAGCAGCTGCACAACACGGCGATCAGTATTTTAAATATACAAGAACGTCGCCAAACTCGTATTTACCTGCGCAAAGATTCGTACAGCAAATTTATTTCCTGTTTAGCGTATACCCCACGTGATGTATACAACACTGAACTCCGCCAAAAAATGGAGAAGGTGTTAGAAGAAGAGTTTGAGCCACAAGACATCGAATTTAATACCTACTTTTCAGAGTCGGTATTAGCACGAACGCATTTCACGGTGCGTCTCAATTCAGATAAGTCAATTACTTATGATGAAGACGTGATTGCCAATAAAATTCGCCAAGTTGTGCGTTCGTGGTCGGACGATTTGCATGCTGCCTTAGTTGAACAGGTTGGTGAAGAGCGAGGAAATAGCCAGTTCCACGAGTATCGTCACGCTTTTCCTGCAGGGTATCGTGAAGACTTTTCTGCCCGAACTGCGGTCGGTGATATTCAACATATGGAATCTATGTTGGATATGGAGGATGGCCATCTGGCCATGAGCTTCTACCGCGAGCTTGAAGAAGATGAAAATCAGCTACGATTTAAACTCTTTAATGCTGAATCGCTGTTGCCGTTATCTGATGTGATTCCAGTACTGGAAAACTTTGGTTTACGAGTATTGGGTGAGCACCCTTATGAGATGGTTCGCAAAGACGGCAGTCGCGTGTGGATTCATAATTTCATGCTGCGTTACACCTTGGCTGACAGTATTAATATTGCCGAAGTTAAGCAGGTATTCCAAGAGGCTTTCCGTGCGATATGGACGAGTAAAGCAGAGAACGATTCGTTCAACCGCCTAGTACTTGGAGGGCAACTAGGTTGGAAAGACATCGCCTTGCTGCGTGCGTATGCACGCTACATGAAGCAGATCCGCTTTGGGATTTCAGAAAGCTACATCGCTGATACTTTAAGCCGTTATATTTCTATTAGTACGCAAATTGTTAAATTATTTCATTCGCGTTTTGGTTTGGCAGAAAACAATATCGATGTGCGTAACGCACGATTTGAACAGGCAGAGCAAGCGCTACTCGAGAGCCTCGACAGTGTTGATCAACTTAACGAAGATCGAACCATTCGTCGTTACCTAGAGCTTATTAAAGCCACGCTGCGTACCAATTATTTCCAAATGGATGACGAGGGGCATGACAAAAGTTACCTCTCCTTTAAGTTAAAGCCAGAACTGATCAGTGATATGCCGCTGCCTCGGCCAATGTTCGAGATATTTGTTTACTCTCCACGAGTTGAGGGGGTGCATTTGCGCGGCGGTAAGGTGGCTCGTGGTGGTTTGCGTTGGTCGGATCGTTTTGATGATTTTCGCACAGAAGTGTTGGGGTTAGTTAAAGCGCAGCAGGTGAAAAATGCCGTGATTGTTCCGGTGGGCGCAAAAGGCGGTTTTGTCTCTAAGTGCCCGCCAAAAGACGGTGGACGAGATGCGTTTATTGCTGAAGGGATTGCATGTTACCAGACCTTTATTAGTGCCTTGCTGGATATCACCGATAACTTAGTTGAAGGTGATGTGGTGCCGCCGATTGATGTTGTTCGTCATGACCCTAATGACCCTTATTTAGTGGTCGCTGCGGATAAAGGCACTGCGACCTTCTCCGATATTGCGAATAAAATTGCCGTTGATCGTGGTTTTTGGATGGGGGACGGTTTTGCCTCCGGTGGCTCTGTCGGTTATGACCACAAAAAGATGGGTATTACCGCTCGTGGTGCGTGGGTATCTGTGCAGCGTCACTTCCGTGAGAAGGGCATTAATATTCAGCAGGAAGACTTCACCGTCGTCGGTGTTGGGGATATGGCGGGTGATGTGTTTGGTAATGGCATGTTGTTATCCGAGCATATTTGCTTGGTTGCAGCCTTTAATCATATGCACATATTTATTGACCCTACGCCAGACTCGGCGGCGACTTTTAAAGAGCGCAAACGCCTGTTTGAACTGCCACGTTCATCTTGGGAGGACTTTGATAAAAAGCTTATTTCTAAAGGCGGTGGCATTTTCTCTCGTGCAGCGAAACGCATTGAAATTACGCCTGAAATGAAAAAATGTTTTGGTATCACTGAAGATCATTTAGCGCCCAATGAATTAATGAAAGCCACCCTTAAAGCGGAGGTTGATTTAATTTGGAATGGCGGGATTGGTACTTACATTAAAGCCAGCTCTGAGCAAGATTCAGACGTCGGTGACAAAGCCAACGACAGCCTACGAATTAACGGTAAAGACGTTCGTGCGAAGGTGGTTGGTGAGGGCGGTAACCTTGGTGTTACTCAGTTAGGTCGTATTGAATATGGTCTACACGGCGGTGCATCGTATACCGACTTTATTGATAACGCGGGCGGGGTGGATTGCTCTGATCATGAAGTAAATATCAAAATCATGTTGAACGACGTGATGGATAACGGCGACCTTACGCGTAAACAGCGTAATGAAACCTTTATGGCGCAAACCGATGCCGTGGGCCAACTTGTTCTGACCAACAATTATTGCCAAACTCAGGCGATTGCATTGGCGTATCGTGATTGCAAAGAACGCTTGGAAGAATACACGCGTTTAATGCGTGATTATGAGCAGCAGGGCAAACTCAATCGTGCGCTGGAGTTTTTGCCAAACGAAGAAACTCTACAAGACCGCCGTAATGATAATCTCGGTTTAACGCGTCCAGAATTGGCGGTACTTATTTCGTACACCAAGGCGGACTTAAAAGAATTACTGAATCACGAGTCGATTACGTCTGACCCGTATATTTCAGACATTGCAGAAACCGCCTTCCCAGAAGCCTTAGTGCATGATTTTGAAGAGCCATTAAAACGTCATCGCTTGCGTAAAGAAATCATTGCCACGCAGCTAGCCAATGACATGGTGAATTACATGGGCATCACGTTTGTGAATCGCCTTAAGGATTCAACCGGGTCTTCCGTGGCAGATATTGCACGTGCCTATATGACGGCTCGAGATACCTTTTCGCTTGAAGAGCGCTGGTGTCAGATCAGTGAGTTGGACTACAAGGTTGAGACCTCCGTACAAGAGCAAATGATGGCCGAGCTAATGCGCTTAGTTCGTCGTGCTACTCGCTGGTTCTTACGCAATCGTCGAGTGAATGTTGATATCGAGCAAGAGGTGGCTAAATTCCGTAATGCGGTGCAATACATAGCCCAGAACCTTGGTACAACGTTAAAAGGTGGAGAGCTAGATCGGTGGACCAAAGTTTACGAAGAACGCAAAGCGGCCGGGGTACCGGATGATCTCGCGGCTTACACCGCAGGCTCAGCCGAACTGTATTCATCGCTGGGCATTATTGAAGCCTCAGCGGAAAGTGAATGTGATGTTGAGCGTGTCACGAAAGCGTACTTTGGCGTTGGAGAACACCTGTCACTTAATTGGTTCTTACAGCATGTGAACGCGTTACCGGCGAGTAATCATTGGGAAGCAATGGCACGCGAAAGTTTCCGTGATGATCTCGATTGGCAGCAGCGTTCCTTAACCGTAGGGATTCTTAAAGGACACCCTGACGACATCGACCTCGAAGTGGCAATAACCCACTGGGAGGAAGAGCAGGTGGTGTTAGTTACCCGCTGGAAACGTATGTTGGATGAACTGAAAGCGACGGATAACATGAACTTCCCTATGATTGCGGTGGCCTTGCGCGAGCTACTTGATTTAGCACAAGCCAGTCGTCATAGCCGAGGATCTGCGTAGCTTTAGGCTTCTCCTACCAAGGAGCTCAATTTTACTCGACGCGGTTTATCGATTGAACCTCTCGCAAGACAAGTGTAAAACCTTCTTGTCTTGCGAGTTTGGGTCAACAGCGTGTTTCCAGTTATTTCTCTTTTTATTGTCGTATTGATTAATTCAACCTTGTATAGCTCAGTGAGTCATGCGGCGGAGGTTGATCAATTTACGCGGCCCCAAAATCTTATCCTTGATGACAGTACTGCCTTACTTGATGCCGAAGTCAATCAGCGTATTAACCGAGCCTTAATTCGTGCAAACCGCAACCCTCCTCATTTAAAGCCTCGCAAAGTTCAACGTGTGCCGAAACAAACCCATTGTTCGGTACCGCGTTTGTACGACTCTTTTCGAGCACTTCTTGCCCGCCCAATCGTTGGCCAGATTGAATCGTTTGCTGAAGATAATTTGGATGTGAATCGTCATACCACCTTATTGAGTGACTCGGTATATCGCCATTTTACATGGCCCCAGTCTCCCTCATTAGTCTTGACTGAACGAGTGGCTTCGATTGTGCGAGTAGGTGATTTCGAAGTAGGCACCGATAAGTTTGGCCACTTTTTCACCGAAGGGTATAGCTATTTTCGAGAAACCGATGATTTTCTCAACCCCGTGAACGATGCTCTGCTGTTCGGTGAATGGACGGAGTCTGTCTATTTTGGCGCGCAAACGACCGGGGTATACTCATACGCCGATTTAGTTGCTAACTTTAACGGCCTTCGTTTTTGGAATCGTATTTTAGCGGTTCAGCCTGATCCTTTAACAGAGCGGGTTGTTGAACCGTATATTCGCTGTGAAAACGACGATTGGGTTGTGAATATGACCTTCCATTGGGTTGATTACATCGATAACGGCTGGAACGAAAGTGTGAATTGTTCATTGTTTCGGACGCTGAATCTATTAGGCCAAGTTCTGAGTGAAGCACCGCATTGTCACCCTGAACAACTGCCTTGGCGGCGTTATGGCATATATGGCTCAAGGTTATTGAATCAACACGGACTTGGCGTGATGCCAGAGTATTTACAGCCGGAAGTGTTACTCAGGCAAATGTCGCCAGATGAGTACACCAGTGAATCAATAGAGTGGATTCGATCATTCAGAGAAGATCTTGAACTCTGGCGTTTAAAGCAGGATGAAGACCCAGGGTCCAATAGGTCGTCGATACGAGATAAAGCGAGCTTGAATGATGAGTAAGCAAATCGTAGTTGATCTTGTTATCAGCTCTTCTGAATACCAGCGTTACTACAGCGGCAGCGTTTCAAACGTATTAGCCACGACGGTCGATGGCCTGAAAGTTCGCTTCCCAGCAAGCGTGCTACAGAAGGTCGTGAGTCACGATGGCATCAGTGGTCGTTTTGCGATTACCTTCAGTGATGCAGGAAAGTTCGAAAAAATTGAACGCATTCGCTGAGCAGCGTTGGTCAGCGCCGAGTTAAATCCCTATAATGCGCGCCAAATGATCCCCTTTTTTAGACATCACTCCGAGGTAGTTATGAGTTGGTACGGCTTAGCACGCAATTTTTTGTTCATGCTTGATGGCGAAACCTCTCATGAATTAGGCCTTAACATGCTTGGCAACGCTGAGAAGTTTGGGCTGCTTGGAATGATGACACCTAACGTAGCTGATACCCCCGTTAACGTTGCTGGCATTTCGTTTCCTAACTCCGTGGGCTTAGCCGCCGGTTTGGATAAAAATGGTGATTACATCGACGCCTTTGCCGCGCTCGGCTTTGGATTTATTGAAATTGGTACCATTACGCCACGCCCTCAACCGGGTAACCCTAAGCCACGTTTGTTTCGCTTGCCTGAGCAACGCGCGATTATTAATCGCATGGGCTTTAACAATAAAGGGGTTGATCACCTTGTTGAGCAAGTAAAAAAAGCTAAGTTCAAAGGCGTACTAGGCATCAATATTGGCAAAAACTTTGATACCGCTGTGGAAGATGCCACTTCAGATTATCTGATTTGTTTAAACAAGGTGTATCAGCACGCCACCTACATTACGGTGAATATCTCGTCTCCGAATACACCGGGTTTGCGTACCTTGCAGTATGGTGATGCCTTACGTGATTTGTTACTGCCTCTGAAAGCGCGCCAAGCTGAGTTAGCGGAAGAGTTTGGCTACAAGCCTATCTTCGTGAAAATAGCCCCAGATATGACCGCTGACGAAGTTATATCCGTCGCGGAGACCTTAATCGAATGCAAGATTGATGGTGTGATTGCCACCAACACCACATTATCCCGTGATGGTGTTGAAGATGCCGAACATGGCAATGAAGCCGGTGGCCTTTCTGGTGCGCCAGTGACGGAGCTATCGACCGAAACCATCGAACGCTTGAGCGATGCATTAGAAGGTAAGCTGCCGATTATTGGTGTGGGCGGTATTTTAGATGGCGATGATGCCGCAGATAAAATCAATGCGGGGGCGTCATTAGTGCAAGTATATTCAGGCTTTATTTATCGTGGCCCAGAGCTGGTGGGCGAGTGCGCTAGTGCGATTGCTAACGTCGCAAAGTAAAGTTAGACATCTTAAGGTAGACCGTAGAAATAAAATACCCGGCTTGTGCCGGGTATAGCTCCCTTGGTTAGGGTGCGAAGGTTGACGAAAAATCGTCAATATTAAATGCTGTGCTGTAGTACTAGAAAAACAAGTACGAAGTTGAGTATGAAGTTAAATGATTAAACGGCAATTAGATGGACGCCAGAAACGCCGGTGTAACCGTCCCAGTGGTCAGCTCGTCCAGCTCGCCAACCAGACATCCAGTGGTCGCGTGCAGGGCCTGCAGGGGGTGCTAGATCTTTAGAGCGGCGCTCGATGCCTGCTCGGTAGCCACGTGTATATGCTCTTTCTTGCATATCGCGTTTGTGTTTCTTCATAGTGTTGCTTCCTCGTGTTACTCAAAACATCTGGTTAGCCACAAAAACTTTCGGTGGACCGAGTACAGTTGTACCGTGACAGCACGGTGAATGTTAACGATTTATTTCTTATAAGCGATGGGTTTTTAAATCCTATTAGCTATTACTCCCGGTAAAAATAAGTGGAAGCAAGCATGAATGACGTCGAATATAACGACCCGAACACCAACTGGCTGGTGGTTTGCGCCAAGGGCACAGAAGCACTTCTGGCCGACGAAATCAGACACTTAGGGGGCAATGTTGATAAAGAAAACCACATTGGCGTGTATTGGCATGGTGATTTAGAAGCGGCCTATAAAGTTTGCCTATGGTCGCGGTTGGCCAGCCGTTTGCTATTACCCTTGCATGAATGTCAGGTAGACAGTGTCGACGAAATGTACAGAATGGCGAAGTCTGTCGACTGGCCATCTTTGTTCCCGGTGGACGCCACTTTTCGCATTGATTTCCATGGCAGCAGCCGCTTCATTAACAACACCCAGTTTGGCGCTCAGAAGATCAAAGACGCCGTGGTAGATTGTTTCCGCGAGAAAGTTGGTGCGCGCCCCGATGTGGATAAATCCGGTGATATTCGTATTGAAGCGCAACTGCGTAAAGGCCAGTTGCTCTTATTCTTAAACGTCTCTGGTGATAGCTTGCACCGCCGTGGCTATCGCTTACAGCCGGGCCAAGCGCCGCTTAAAGAGAATCTTGCTGCAGCGTTATTGATTCGTGCTGGGTGGCCAGACAAATTCAAAGCTGGGCAACACCTTATCGACCCGATGTGTGGTTCAGGCACCTTGCTGATAGAAGCCGGTTTGATGGCGGCGGATATTGCTCCGGGCCTTAATCGCCAAGGGTGGGGCTTTGAGCGCTGGAAAAGTCACGAGCGTAAACTCTGGTTGCGTCTGGTTGAGGATGCTCGTCAGCGTCGAACCGACGGCATTAATGGCCTCAAAAACAAACTCTATGGGTTTGATATTGATGCCGATCAGTTGGCGGCGGCCAGCAAAAACCTTGAGCGTTCGGGCTTAGAAGGCAAAGTGCATTTAGAGCGCCGTGATATCACGGATTTGCGCGTGCAAAAAGACGTCGTAAAAGAGGGTGGGTTAGTTATCTGTAATCCACCGTATGGCGAGCGTATTGGTGAGCTGCCGCAGCTTGCGCCTTTGTACCAACACCTTCATGACGCCACCATGAAACTTCCTGAGTGGCCGATCGCTATATTTACCGGCAACCTAGATTTATCACGTGCGATACGTCGTCCGCTGGATAAACAATACAAGTTTATGAACGGTAAAATCGAAGCCAAGTTATTAGTGTTTGGTGCCGCCGATGAGCGCTCGTCGCGTCCTCAGGTGTCGGCGATTCGAGGGCCGGTTGAGCAGTTTGCGAACCGCATCAAAAAGAACATTAAAACGGCGTCAAAATGGGCGAAGCGGGAAAATATCCACTGCTACCGTATTTATGATGCTGACTTGCCAGAGTATGCGGTGGCTGTAGATCGCTATGAAGATTGGCTGCACGTGCAAGAATACGTACCGCCAAAAACGATTGATCCAGCTATGGCCGAGCGTCGCTTATTGGATGTGCTGTCTGCCTTGCCAGAAGTTACTGGTGTGCCTGCTGAAAAAATCGTACTGAAACGCCGCGAGCGTCAATCGGGTAAACGTCAGTACGAAAAACAAAGCGACGAAAAGCGCACTATGGTGGTACGAGAAGGGCAGGTGAATATCCTCGTTAACCTGAAAGATTATCTCGATACCGGCTTGTTTCTGGATCATCGCCCAACACGATTAGAAATCGCCAAGTTGGCAGCGAACAAACGCTTCCTAAACTTATTTTGCTACACCGCCACGGCCAGCGTGCATGCGGCAGCAGCAGGCGCAACCTGTACCAGTGTGGATATGTCACGCACTTACATTAATTGGGGTCGTGATAATTTCAGCTTAAACAACATAGACCCGGATGCGCATCCGTTTGTGCAAGCTGACTGCCTACAATGGCTAAAAGACGATCAAGGTGAATACGACATCATCTTTATGGACCCGCCAAGCTTCTCCAATTCTAAGCGTATGGAAGGCGTGCTGGATATTCAGCGTGATCATGTGGACTTGATTCGTATGGCAATGGAGCGCCTAGCCACCGGCGGTACACTGATATTCTCGTGTAACCTGCGCAAGTTTGAGATGGAATACGATGCCTTGAGTGATCTTGATGTTAAGGACGTAAGCGCGAAATCGATACCTAGCGATTATGCACGACGTCCTAATATTCACGTCTGCTTTCATATTCAAGCGAAGGATTAGCGTTCGAACCGCTGACTCATGCAGAGTCAGCGGTTTTGTTATTTTGATGGTTTATTAATTTTACCTATATGCACTTTATTGGTGCGTTATTGCGTTTGATGTAACGAACTAGTGCCAAATTGACTTTCTCTATCACCTTGCTTCTCTGAACTCCCCATCTTCTAAATTTTAATCTGCCTGCCTATGGTGCGTCTGCGCTGATATTGTGCAATAAAAACTCTTTGCTTATGCCAAAGATGACAATCTGGTATGAAAAGTGCTTAAACTACAGACGATTAAAGATAGTGGCGGGCAGGCGAGCCCAGTAATGCCAAAAACGCACCATCAGAGTGCGAGCTAGAGTGCGAAACTAATAAACACACAAAAATTATCAGAGGATTTCTCGTGGATATCACAGGTATCAACTCCGCTGTCGAAACATTAATGTACAGCGCGAACACCATGTTCATCTTAATGGGTGCCATCATGGTACTGGCCATGCATGCAGGTTTTGCCTTCCTAGAGGTGGGGACGGTTCGTCATAAAAACCAAGTAAATGCCTTGGTAAAAATCATCACTGATTTTGGTATCTCTACCATTGCCTACTTCTTTATTGGTTACCAAGTGGCCTACGGCATGGACTTCTTTGCCAGTGCCAATGAGCTGACGGAGCATAACGGTTACGAGTTAGTTAAATTCTTCTTCTTGCTAACCTTTGCAGCAGCGATTCCAGCCATTATCTCTGGTGGTATTGCAGAGCGTGCTAAGTTCTACCCAATGTTAATTGCCTCTGCGTTGATCGTTGCTTTGGTATATCCATTTTTCGAAGGCATCATTTGGAACGGTAACTCCGTATTGGGCTTTAGCTTCCAAGGCTGGTTAGAAGAAAGCTTTGGCGCGGGCTTCCACGATTTTGCTGGTTCGGTTGTTGTTCACGGCGTTGGTGGCTGGATTGCATTTGCAGCAGTTTCATTGCTAGGTTCACGTAAGGGTCGTTACCGCGATGGTAAAGTTATTGCCTTTGCACCGTCTAACATTCCATTCCTTGCTCTAGGTGCTTGGATTCTTGCTGTCGGTTGGTTTGGCTTTAACGTGATGTCAGCACAAACTCTTGATGGCATCTCTGGTTTGGTCGCCGTTAACAGTTTGATGGCGATGGTTGGCGGCACAATCGTTGCGATGATTGTTGGACGTAATGACCCAGGCTTTATTCATAATGGCCCGCTGGCTGGCTTGGTTGCTGTGTGTGCTGGTTCTGACGTAATGCACCCAGTTGGCTCATTGATTGTTGGTGGTGTAGCGGGTGGTTTATTCGTGTTTGTCTTCACCACAGCACAAAACAAATTTCCTAAATTTGATGACGTATTGGGTGTGTGGCCATTGCACGGCTTGTGCGGAGCATGGGGCGGTATCGCCGCCGGTATTTTCGGCCTAGAAGCACTAGGCGGGCTTGGTGGCGTTAGCTTAATGTCACAGATTATCGGTACGATTGCCGGCATCGCCGTTGCTTTAATTGGCGGTTACATCGTATACGGCTTCGTTAAATCGGTTTCTGGCATCCGCTTGGATGAAGAGGAAGAGTTTAACGGTGCCGATTTATCTATTCACAAAATTAGCTCAACGAGCGACGATTGATCGTAAGCACTATGTGCTTGCTATAAAAGAATAGATATACGAAACCCGCTTCGGCGGGTTTTTTTGTGGGTGTTGAACTACCAGTGATTTGGCTGATACTACTGTAGTCATTCTCGCGCAGGCGGGAATCCATAAAAAAATCCATAAAGCAGCGCAGAGTGTTAGCCCACATTCATAGATAAAGTATCCAGCGGACTCGCAGTACCTGCAAAATGTTGCCCTAATACATGGGTGTAAATCTGAGTCGTTTTAACATCAAAATGCCCCAGCAACTCTTGCACTGTTCTTATATCGCGACCACTGCGTAATAACTCCGTAGCAAAGCTATGCCTGAAGGTATGGCAAGTAATACGCTTGTGCATCATGCCACTCATTCTTACTGCTTGTTTAAGCGCCTTTCTAGGCACTGAGTCGTGCAAATGATGGCGACATAACGTACCAGTGTTAGGGTGTATGCAGAGTCCGTTTGATGGAAAGATAAACATCCATGCAGGCTCTCGGTAGGCAGAAGGATACTTCTTTGCTAAAACACCTGGAATAGATGGCCCAACAGCTTTTAGATTGTCTGAGCGCTGTATTGCCAGTGCGGCAGCTATTTCAGCCTCAATAGTAGATTTTAACGATTGGCTTAAAATAGTGACGCGGTCTTTAGCGCCCTTGCCGTCTCGAACGGTGAGGCTTCCATTGATGAAATCGAAATCCTTAACCCTAAGCCGTAGACATTCTGTAATACGAAGGCCTGAGCCAAATAATAGTGAAAAAATCAGCTTATCCCGCCCCGACATTTGCTGAAGAATTGACGCTACTTCCATAGAGTTAAGCACCTCAGGTAAACGCCGAGGTCGTGAAGCAAACTGAAAATTCAAATCCCCAAGAGGCTGCAGTAGAAACTGGTTATAAAGATACGCCAACGCATTAAGAGCCACTTTTTGTGTATTGATAGCCACGTTACGCCTAGATGCTAAATAACTAAGATAAGCAACAACCTCGTCTGCGCCCATTGTATTTGGATGTTTTCGGTTATGAAAACGAATGAAATCTTTGATCCAATAGATGTATGTTTTTTCAGTACGAAGGCTCATTCCCTGTAATCGTATTGATGTACGTATTTCATTTAAAAATGGACTGCTTCCCATGCTGTCACCTTATTTAATTTTACTGTATGTATAACCAGTATATTTCCAGATTTAAAGAAATCAATGCGCGTTTTCATACCAGCGTCAAAACGCGCATGCGCGTTTTGGTTCTTCTTGGTATAAAAAATACTTATGAATCAATTAGTTAAAAGAATTGGTGGAGTGATAGTGTGCCATTTGTAAAGATGGAGGAGGAGTGTAAACGCGCATGCGCGTTTACACTCTGGCTATTCATGCCGTAAGAGGCACTTTTCGTAGTTATGATAAGAGGTTAGACTGGGTTAATAGAAAGGAAGCGAAGCGTGCAAACGCGCATGCGCATGAATAAACTGTTAGCTCTACTGCATCATCACGCGGAATTACTGATGAATGACTTTGAAAAATATTTGAAGCCCAATAGGGAGGACTTTGGAAAAGATCCTTTTGGGTATAGTGCGTTGGCCAGGCATAAATGGGGCACAGCTGCCACGATGGCAGGATTTCCAATTGACATCTCAAAGCCGGCAACATCTGAAGAGTTAAAGAATCCGATTTTATGGATGTCTCAAGCCCATGCACTATCGGAGGCCGCAGTCGCTGTACTAAAAAAAGACCAAAACTTTCAAGCCATGCCTTTAGCTGTTCGGAGTGCTTGTGACAGCCAATATTGCGCAGTAGGTCTTATGTTGGTCGGATATAGCCTCGAAATCTGCCTAAAGTCGATGATAATTATTCAAAAAGGTGTTGAGGGCTATAAGGAAGTTGAGAGTAAAAATAGACATCATAGGCTACATGACTTGGCGAACTTTGTTCCAAATTTGAGTAAGAAGGAACTGGCCATACTTAGAGGGCTTACTCACTTTGTTTATTGGGCTGGTCGTTATCCTGATCCTGGGTCTGGCAGAGAAGATGAAGCGGAAGAGATTTTTGAAATCGCAGAAAAGTATAGAATAACAGCTCATGATCTTTTTAAATTATCAACAAAAGTGATGAGGCATGCCCAAGAGGTAACGGCTTAGTCATGAGAAAATTCAGAGCTAACAATGCCAGCCAGAGGGACCAAAAAACCGCCGCTTCGCTCTGGTTTTTCGGCCCCTGCTGGCGGCGTTAGGCGGCCGGGTTCGGCCCTATTATCACGGGATGTCCTGTATCGGGCGCCCCCATCCAGGGGCAAAGTCAGACGATGAGCTGAAAGCAAATCCAGAAAATCATGCCGACCTGGGCAAGGAAGAACGTAGCACGTGATAGCACAAACGCCGGGGCAGTGCTTATGAGATGTGACAGGCTCTGCCCCACGCGCGCAAGCAGGATGAACATCGCAAGACTATCTACCACGGGGCTCTTGCCCATGAGCGCGGCAACGACCACTACGCCTGCGAAAAGCGGAAAGTTTTCCACGCAGTTCAGGTGCGCGCCCTTGGCGCGAACCATGAAGGCCGGGTCGCGGTTGACCTCAGCGCGTTCCCAGTCTGAGAACTTGCGGCCTCCGAAAAGCGCCATTGGCACGCGAGGGAATGCGTAAGACAGCGCGAGAAGTTGTATCCATACGACGTAAAGCACCACTGCAATGAATCCGGTCATAATCTTTCCTAGTATTTTAAATTGCATTTATTATACGTACACAGCCTCCGAATGTAATCCCCCCATTACTAACCGACGTTGTAAGTAGAGGGGTTAAGCCACATTCAGTTTCCGGGCTGGCGGTATGCCTCCGATAGCTGAGTGTGGTCGTTCGTGATTGTATATCCAAAGCCACTGAGTCGCTAACAGCTGGGCGTGCTCAAGGCTGTTGAAGCTGTGCATGTCCAGCCACTCATGTCGTGCTGTTCGGTTAAATCGTTCGATGTAAGCGTTCTGCGTGGGCTTTCCTGGTTGGATATACATGAGGGTAATGTGCCGGTCGGTCGCCCATTGTTTTAACTCCTGGGAGATGTATTCAGGCCCGTTGTCGCAGCGTATCGCAGCAGGCTTTCCACGCCATTCAATCGCTTGATCTAACGCTCTGATTACCCGCCCACTTGGCAGTGAAAAACCGACCTCAATCGATAGCCCTTCACGGTTGTAGTCGTCGATCACATTAAAAGTCCGGATGCGTTTTCCATTGCTTAAGCTGTCGGACATAAAGTCCATCGACCAGACTTGGTTGATCGCGGTGGGAACGGATAGTGCGTCCGGCTTATCGCGCTTAATGCGTCGTCGCGGCTTGATCCTCAGGTTGAGTTCTAACTCACGGTAAATGCGGTAGACGCGCTTGTGGTTCCACGTAAAGCCTTGGCTGTTCCGTAGGTACATAAAGCACAGGCCAAAACCCCATCGCTTATGCGTCTGCGTTAAACGCAACAGCCAATCCGCAATCAGTGCGTTATCGCCCGCTAGCGCGGGCCGATATCGGTAGCAGGTTTGGCTAATGCTAAACGTCACGCACGCGAGCCGAATGCTAATGCCATCTCGTACCACAGCCGCTTGAGCAAAGCCGCGACGTTCGGATGGCTTTACAGCTTTCCCTCAAGGGCTTCCTGTCGCAAATCAGACTTGATTCGCTCCTCTGCATACATACGCTTAAGCCGAGCATTTTCTGCTTCGAGCTCTTTGAGGCGCCGCATTAGCGCCACATCCATGCCGCCGTATTTACTGCGCCATTTATAGAGTGTGGCTTGCGATATGCCGTGCTCTCGGCACAGCTCGGCAACCGATACGCCGCCTTCGTTCTGCTTCAATATCGCCATGATTTGGCTGTCGGTAAAGCGTGATGCTTTCATAGATAACTCCTTTGATCTTCATCATAAAAGTCTCTACTTAAAACCTCGACTAATTTTTGGGGGGATTACACGAACAGATGCCACGCATCGCACGGCGCTGGACACAGTTGATGACGAGGGTACGGTGGCAGAACAATACGTCCGCGTCGGCAGTTTCGGGAGAGCTCCAGGGGTCGTGGAGGACTGCCGCCTAACAAATCGCTGTACTCGGACATATTTTTCGTTGCCTGCGGCAACTCAAAATATGCCGGTAAGCTCAGGCGTTATATCTACAAATGTCCCACCTTCACATAAATCAATGCACCATCCTCTTTCGTAAACGGTGTATGCTGGCTCATGTGGGGACTACGAAGCCAGCTACCTTTAGGGTATCGGCCATACTCATCATAAAACGTGCCTTCCAATACAAAGATTTCCTCCCCGCCCCAATGTTTATGAACTTGGAATTGAGTATGAGGGGCCCATTGAACTAAGGCCGCATGCTCACCTTTAAACTCATGTAATGGCATTACCGTTAACCCATCTACAAGCCCTTGTTGCCAGGGGCTGTTTTGGGTGTCTATCATTTTTTGCTCTTTATCGTCTCGATCAAATTGATGCAGTTTCACAAATATTGTTGCACCTTCTTTACCTATTTTGGGTGTGTGAGAAGTACCAATTGGGTTACGTACATAGCTCCCCTTTGAATAGCTTTGATGCTCGTCCGAAAATACACCTTCTAACACTAAGAATTCCTCCCCACCATTATGAGTGTGTGACGAGAACTCACTGTGAGGCGCATAACGAACTACAGAGGTCGCTCGTGCGACCTCATCTCCAACGCGATCAAGCATCATGCGTTCAACGCCGGGCATTGGAGATTCAATCCAATGATAGTCAGTGGGTTGAATCACGACACGTTGCTCGAAATCAGCATTGATTAAAGTGGTCATATAAATCCTCCAATAAAAGTTATTACTCTAGTTTCTACCTGCAATAACACCTCCATCGACGTCCCAAATCGCACCTGTTACCCAACTTGAACTATCTTGGAGAAGAAAGACGATAGTGTTAGCGATGTCATCAGGTGTACCAATGCGACCAATGGGGTGGAAGCCGTTAAAATCTGAAAGGGCCTCATCCATTTCAGCCGGATCGATAAAAGCTTCGTAAATTGGCGTTTTCACTACCGCAGGTGATACCGCATTTACCCTAATGTTGTGATCAGCTAATTCCATTGCCATGTGCTGCGTTAAGGAGTGTAGCCCTGCTTTAGCCATGGAGTATGCGGAGGACGGAGTAGCTTTGATTGCTTGTTTGGCCCACATTGAACCAATATTAACAATGGAGCCACTGCCATTGTTAATCATATTTTGGGATACGGCTTGGCTTATAAAGAAGGTGGATCTATTAAGTGCAGCGTAAACATCATAATCTTTTAATCCGTGTTCCAAGTATGGCTTAGGGTTGAAGTAACCTGCTGCATTAACAAGGTATTGAATATGCCTTTCGTCCGCCTTTACCGTTTGAATTACTCTGTCTACATCTTTCTGTTCATAAAGATTAACTTGTAATATCTCAACATTAGCGCCGTTGGGCGCTATTGCAGTTAGCTCTGACTTTGCCGAATCCAGCTTCGTAGTGTTATTACCTAATATAATGACACTGGTGCCTCCCGCAACCAGTTGTTTTGCCGTAGCCAAGCCCATGCCACTTGAGCCTCCGATGATGAGAGCAATGTTTGAAGTTGTCATAGATTTTCTCCGATATGTGTTAAAGTTCGGAGCTAATTTATAGATTTACACCTACCCTAAAAAGTAAGCACTAATTGGTAAGGTAGGTACTTTTTGGTACATCTTTATGAAAGACAAAGAAAAAAAATATTTGAGAAAAACTGCGCCTAATGAAAGCGCAAAGATGGTAGAAACCATTTATGGTTGTAAATGGTCTCTTACTGTTTATCAGCTTTTGGCCGATGGGATCAATAGGCCTGGTGAAATGGTGCATAGTATTGAAGGTTTAACCACTAAAGTTCTAAACCAGTGTCTGCGTAAAAATACTGAGTTTGGGATTTTGGAGCGGATTTCTTACAATGAAGTGCCTCCAAGGGTGGAGTATAGGGTTACTGATTTCGGCACCGAATTTATGAAAGTTCTTGATGAGCTTGAGAAACTACAAAGTCAAATTGACAGTAAATATAACAATCGCGTCAATTAGGACGCTCGCAAGCTCGCGCCTATTACGCGGGCGTTATGAGGAAAATAGTTTTGGATGAGTTCTGGCATCTCTTAAGACGCGTTGCTGAAAGTGTAACTGCTGCTCAAGCTAACTATCAGGTATGGTTCACTCTAAAAGGGGAAGGGAAGGCCTTACCTGAATACTACGATGATATGAATGACGGTGCATATGTAGATTTTTTTCATGTCATAAACGCTGGTACTTATAAGTTAATGTTTATTGAACTCGGTTGCCTTTTCGATACTGATGATCGATCTTCAAGTATAAGAAATTTGAAAAAATCACTTAGAGAAATAGGTCGGGATGACTTGGCTACAAAGCTAGAATTAGGGCTGAAGGATTTTAGTCATCTTGTAAGTAATATACTTACAATTCGCTCAAAAATTATGGCACATAAAGAGCTTGGTTGCCTTTCGGAGGATGTTCATGCAACAAATGAAGTTATCCCTGATGGTATCGGTCACCTTATCCGAAAATGCGCTGTTCTTGTAAACGAGATAAATTCTGAGATCTTTGATATGTCAGGTATTCTAATGTGTTCTGTTGAAACTATGAGGTATGAAAATGCAACATTCAATATGCTGCAAACACTTCAAAAAGGACGCTCATAACAAACCGCTGAAATTCGTTGCGGCCACAAAAAACGTGGCCTTCACTAGGACTCGCTTCGCTCGCCTTCTAGCGGGGCGTTAACTCTCCGTGTTACCCATAATTAGTAGACACCCTGTATAGTTATATTTCTGTCTCTTATACACATCTGACGCTGCCGACGATATGCAGTGTGTAG
>OJDZ01000134.1_pt1 | contig 49745 bp, 41 predicted proteins | sample 1592981 | NCBI WGS metagenome assembly OJDZ01 (sample SAMN05416851, study PRJEB24817) | seawater metagenome | isolation source: Sea water | place: Canada:Atlantic | collected 2013-07
AGCCAAAGGAGGTATCTCCGTCATACCGAAACGGAACTATGGCCAAGATATAGACAAAGGCAGCGTTGATTGGTGCCTCTATAAATATCGCCACCTAGTTGAAAACGCCTTTGCTCGAATAAAGCATTATCGTTCAATATCAACGAGGTATGAAAAGTTAGCAAGGAATTATGCCAGCATGGTATCACTGGCATTTTCGATGATGTGGCTACCCATGTACTGCTGAGTGAAATATATGCAGCAAAGATCAACAGGCCCTAGGGGCATGACAATAATGGCACTAATAGCATATCCAATATAGAGAGGAATACCGAGCAATAGCTCAAGCGCCATACTCATAATTGCCGCTTCAAGTGCAAAGAAAATAAATGTAAAAGAAGCATAGATAAGAGAGGCTACTGTGGAGCCTAAGTAACCAAAGCCAGCCCCTCGACTTAAAAGATCAATGTCAACGCCATACCGAGCAGCATAAAAACTTATAGGCGTACCACTGATAAAGATAACCACCACCAACGCAAGAATGGCCCAAGCTGAATTTACGAACCCATAATTCAATGTAATAGCGCCGCCTATAGCCTCCAACACCATGAAAGACACTATGCCAAGCGCTGTATGTGCAATACGTGAATATGACCACTTTCGAGCGCGCTTGGCGGTAAAGCGAAGGGCGAAATCTTCCATCATTTCGTTTGCAACCAGCTTGTTGTATGAGCGGCGGCTTGAAGAGACTTTTGAATTGTCTGCCATGAGGTGGTGATGATCCTACTGGGAATGTTATTAAAAGATGAGTACGGAACAAGCGCAGATTACTCTGTCTCATATAATGTCAGCATACCGTTAACTCGCCAATACCTGTATAGGAATAAGACGAGTCTAAACTACGTAATTTAACTCATTTTTTTATTTTGCTTATAGAAATACTATACAAGCATTCGTTACAGCATGGTGTCACTGGCATACAGTTTTGTAACCCCATTATGGAAAACGGCCAATTAGCCAGGGTCAACAGTGAACCTTTTCAAGTAGGTTAATGTGGGCTAATCAACAATCTAGAGGATGTTTGATGAAGTTACGTAAATTAATAGTCGCTAGCTCGATGATCGCAGGGTCGATGATTTCAAGTTTATCAATAGCCGAGGAAGATACGATTAAGGTTGGGGTGTTGCACTCGCTTACCGGTACCATGGCCATTAGTGAAACCACGTTAAAAGACACCGTATTAATGATGGTGGAAGAGCAAAACAAGCAAGGTGGTTTGCTTGGAAAGAAACTCGAAGCAGTGGTGGTGGACCCCGCCTCAAACTGGCCGTTATTTGCCGAAAAAGCACGTGAATTAATTGTGCAAGAGAATGTAGACGTTATCTTCGGTGGCTGGACGTCGGTCTCCCGTAAATCTGTGTTGCCTGTAGTTGAAGAGCTAAACGGATTGCTGTTTTATCCAGTACAGTATGAAGGTGAAGAGTCGTCTAAGAATGTATTTTACACAGGAGCTGCGCCCAATCAACAAGCCATTCCTGCTGTAGATTATCTTATGAATGACATTGGTGCGGAGCGATGGGTATTGTTAGGTACCGATTATGTTTACCCTCGTACTACCAATAAAATTTTAGAAGCTTACTTAAAAGCCAATGGCGTGAGTGATGATGACATCATGATTCAATACACACCGTTTGGTCACTCAGATTGGCAAAACATTGTATCTGATGTGAAGAAGTTTGGTTCCAGTGGCAAGAAAACCGCTGTGGTTTCAACCATCAATGGTGATGCAAATGTACCTTTCTACAAAGAGTTAGGTAACCAAGGTATATCAGCGGAAGACATTCCTGTGGTGGCCTTCTCGGTGGGAGAAGAGGAGCTGTCAGGGTTTGATACCGGTCCTCTAGTAGGTCACTTGGCAGCGTGGAATTATTTTCAGAGTATTTACACCGATGCCAACATTGAATTTATCGATAAGTGGAAGTCCTTCATCGGTGATGAAACTCGAGTAACCAACGATCCAATGGAAGCCACTTATATCGGCTTTACTATGTGGGCTGCCGCCGTGGAACAAACGGGAAGCACTGATGTTAACACAGTGTCAGACGCTTTAATTGGTATGTCGGTACCAAATTTAACTGGCGGAATCGCGGTAATGAATCCTAATCATCACTTGTCGAAGCCAGTATTTATTGGCGAAATCCAAGATGACGGACAAGTAGAAGTGGTGTGGGAAACCCCAGGGACAGTGCGAGGTGATGCATGGTCTGATTTCCTGCCAAGTTCTAAAAATTTGATGTCTGACTGGACGGCACCCATGCTATGCGGCAGTTACGATGTTAAAACAGGCTCTTGTACCAGCAGTAAGTAGTGTGTTGTGGACGGTATTGCCGTCCATCCAGTGAGTGGCGCTGTTTGCGAAATCGTTGCAGCGCCACGTTTTTTTGCGACACACTAGGGAATAAACTCATGTTCAAATCTGTGTTGGCATTACTTTTTGTCATTATTCATCTCAGTATTTTTCAGTCGGCTCGAGCCCAAGACGTCGCTTTCGACGATATTGTGAAAGCTTTGCCAGAGGCGTCTTTCCGCACACTACCCGCCACTCTCGATAAAGCCGCTACACTTGACGATGAACGAGTTGCTACGCTATTCGCACGGTTACTGGAGGGCGATGTGTACTTTCATCCGAAAACTCAGCAAGTGATGTATGCAACCAAGACCCAAGGTGAACGGGCGTGGATAGATACACTCACAGAGAAGAATATTGTGGAGTCTAGCGGCGTTAGGCTTAGAAAGGTACGTGTAAACAACCGTGTACGAAGCCATATTCGTCAACTTTTAGCCCAACGTAACTTGAGCCATCGTGATGACACGGTACGTTTACAAGCGTCGGAAAGCCTTTTGGCTGATGTTGATTCAATATCGACTAAGGTTATTTTGTCTAGGTTAGAACAGGAAGAAAACGCCGATATTATTGAAGTGTTAACCGCCATTACGGCGCTTAAGCGACTTAAAAATGACGACGTGACTGAACAGTTGGGTGCGCTTGAAACCTTGAGAGGAAGCTTATACCCAGAAGTTAGAGTTGCGCTTTTATCTTTGCAACGTGACAGTGAAGTTTCTGACACAGTAAAGGCTAATGTTGATGCTGTCCTGGCGGGAATAGAAGCGAAGCGCAAGTGGTTTGGTTGGGCTGAAACGGCCTTTTTCGGTATTAGCATGGGGTCGGTGCTTTTATTAGCCGCTATTGGCCTATCCATCACTTTTGGGGTGATGGGCGTTATCAATATGGCCCATGGTGAAATGATCATGTTGGGGGCATATACCACCTACGTTATTCAACAAGCCTTCCCTAACCTTATTGAATATTCCTTGCTTATGGCTGTGCCCGCTGCCTTCTTAGTCTCTGGCTTAATGGGTGTAATCATTGAGCGTAGTGTTATTCAGTTTTTAAAAGGGCGACCTCTTGAAACATTACTGGCCACCTTTGGTATTTCTCTGATTTTACAGCAGTTGGTACGTACTGTGTTTTCACCACTAAATCGTCAAGTAGCAAGCCCAGAATGGATGAGTGGTTCATGGCAAATTAATCCGGTGTTTTCTGTCACGTTTAACCGATTGTATATCATTATATTTTCTTTAGCGGTGTTCTTTTCCTTGCTGCTATTTTTGAAAAAGTCCTCCCTTGGTTTACATGTTCGCGCCGTGGCACAAAATCGCGACATGGCACGGGCGCTCAGTGTAAAGAGCAATTGGGTTGATGCCGCTACCTTTGGGCTAGGTTCTGGAATAGCCGGCGTGGCAGGGGTGGTGTTAAGTCAATTAACCAATGTGGGGCCCAATTTGGGCCAGGCGTACATTATCGATTCTTTTTTGGTGGTGGTATTTGGTGGCGTAGCAAATTTGTGGGGCACCCTAGTGTCAGCCATGACCCTAGGCGTCTTAAATAAATTCCTAGAACCTGTTACAGGCCCGGTACTGGCCACAATTATCGTATTAGTCGGTTTGGTTTTATTTATTCAAAAGCGCCCAATGGGGCTGTTCCCGCAAAAGGGGAGGGCTGAATAATGATGAACTTTTTCTTTCAACTAAGTAGCGTGCAGCGCGTCGTCTCCGTATTGTTAGTCATGGCTGTGTACGTAGTGTTGGCGAACCAGTTATTTTCCCCAGAGTCATTTTTTTACGTCAGCAGCTATTCAGTGAACCTATTGGGCAAATATCTGTGTTACGCCTTGTTGGCGTTGGCACTAGATCTGGTATGGGGCTATTGCGGCATTTTAAGCCTAGGCCACGGTGCATTCTTTGCCCTTGGTGGGTATGCCATGGGCATGTACCTGATGCGTCAAATCGGGGATAGAGGCGTATATGGCAACCCGGATTTACCTGATTTCATGGTGTTTTTAAACTGGGAAAGTTTACCTTGGTTTTGGGTGGGGTCAGATAGCTTCTTTTGGGTGATTGCAATGGTGGTACTTGCCCCAGGAATACTGGCGTATGTCTTTGGGGCCATGGCGTTTCGTTCTAGAGTTAGCGGCGTGTACCTTTCTATTATGACGCAAGCGATGACGTACGCACTCATGCTGGCCTTTTTCCGAAATGAGATGGGATTTGGTGGCAACAACGGTATGACTGATTTCAAAGACATTTTAGGGTTTTCATTGCAATCAGATACTACCCGGTTGGTGTTGTTTATTATCACTGTATGCGTATTGGCGGCCGCTTATTATGTGTGTGATCGCATTGTTTCTTCGAAAGCCGGTAAAGTGATCACCGCCATTCGAGATGCAGAAAATAGGGTGCGTTTTGTGGGGTACAACAGTGCCAGTTATAAGGTGTTTTTGTTCACCTTTTCTGCCGTGCTTGCCGGCATCGCAGGCGCACTCTACGTACCTCAAGTGGGCATCATTAATCCTGGAGAATTCTCGCCCATAAATTCCATCGAAATCGTTATTTGGGTGGCTATTGGGGGCAGAGGCACCTTATACGGAGCCATTATTGGTGCCATAGTGGTGAGCTTTGCAAAAACAAGGCTGACAGGGATTATGCCTGAGGCCTGGTTATTTGCACTTGGCGGTCTATTTGTCTTAGTCACCTTGTTGTTGCCCAAGGGCTTGGTTGGACTGATTGATCATCGTTTTCCTGTCAAGCGTAAGGTGAATAAGCAGGAGGCAGCCTCATGAAAAGTGCGTTACTGACAGAGAAAAGCCCCGCGCCAGATACGCGCCACGGTATGATTTTATACATGGAAAATGTGAGTGTTAGTTTTGATGGTTTCAAAGCACTTAACGATTTGAATTTGTATATCAAAAAAGGTGAGTTGCGTTGTCTTATTGGTGCAAATGGTGCGGGTAAAACTACCCTCATGGATGTCATTACCGGTAAAACCCGCCCCGATACTGGGACGGTAAGTTATGGGCAGCAAATTAATCTGCTACAGCATAACGAAGAGCAAATTGCCCGTTTAGGGATAGGTAGAAAATTCCAAAAACCGACGGTATTTGAGGCCTTAAGCGTAAAAGAAAACTTATATCTCAGCCTAAAAATGGACAAGGGCATTTGGACATCGTTATGGCACGCATTAAGTGCAGAAGAACGAGATGATATAGACCAAATTCTGCATACCATCGGCCTTCTTGCCATGCAGCATCGTCAGGCCAGTGAGTTATCCCACGGGCAAAAACAGTGGCTGGAAATTGGTATGTTGCTGGCGGCCAAACCTCAGTTGTTGCTGGTGGATGAACCCGTCGCAGGCATGACAGTGTCGGAAGCGGAGCGCACCGCTGAGCTTTTAACTTCGTTGGCCGGAGAGCACTCAGTGGTGGTCGTAGAACATGACATGGGATTTGTGCGTTCAATTGCACGCACGGTCACGGTGTTGCATCAAGGTAGCGTATTAGCAGAAGGCACCATGGACGCCATTCAAAGTAATCCGGAAGTGAAAAAGGTGTATTTGGGGGAGGAAGGTCATGATTAACGTATCCCAACTGAACCAGCGTTACGGTGGTAGCCAAATATTGTGGGATTTGAATATGGACATAGCGGCCGGTTCCCGCACATGTATTATGGGGCGTAATGGAGTGGGGAAAACCACGCTACTAAAATGCCTCATGGGCATGTTACCCGCAGCCTCAGGCAGTATTACTATCAATCAACAAGACGTAACGCGCGCAAGTATAGAAAGCCGTGCCAATATAGGCGTGGGCTATGTACCACAAGGCCGTCATATTTTCGGTCAGCTTACCGTTGAAGAGAATTTAAAAGTGTCGCTTAATTGTAAGCGCCAAACGTCACGTAGCCTGCCAGAAGACATTTTCGAATACTTCCCTGTGTTAAAAGAAATGTTGCAACGCAGAGGCGGAGATTTATCAGGTGGTCAGCAGCAGCAACTTGCTATTGCCCGTGCCTTAGTGCTTAATCCTAATATGCTTATTTTAGATGAGCCGAATGAAGGCATTCAGCCCAACATTGTTCAGCTGATTCGCGATGTACTATTGCGCTTAAATAAAGAAAAGAGCATGACGATTGTTCTGGTTGAGCAAAAACTGCCCTTTGCTCGCGCGGTAGGCGAACAATTCTACTTAATGGAACGAGGAAAAGTGGTGTCTCATGGCGCGATGCCAGAGCTTAACGATGATTTGGTTAAGCAGTATTTGTCGGTTTAGCAAGGAGTGATAATGACGGCAAGGCCCGCAGTAGCTTACGAACAGTGGCTGGCGCGACTAGAAATGACATTTGCTCACCGGCAACAAAAAACAAAGCTGGTGAATACACTGCGGGAAGGCCCGCTCAGTGTACAGCGGGCTTTTTACCCAGAAACCACTGGCGCGGCGCATTTATATTTATTGCATCCACCAGCCGGTATTGTGTCTGGTGATGAATTGCATGTTGCGGCCACCTTAGAAGAAGATTGCCAAGTACTGCTAACCACTCCGGGGGCCAATCGGTTTTACCGTGCCCGAGAGGCAAAACAAATGGCCAGTAAGCAGTGTCAGTTCAACCGTTTTACTGTTGCAGACAACGCTCACCTCGAATATCTACCCCATGAAACACTGGTTTATACCAACGCCAATGCGTTTAGTCATACCCAGGTGTATTTAGATAAAGGCGCAAGCTACGTAGGCTGGGATGTTGCGTGTTTGGGCTTACCCCATATCGACCAACCCTTTTCCAAAGGGCAGTTCACACAAACCTTCAGTCTTTATCACAACCAAGGTATTCGTTTTCACGACCGTCTTGCCTTGCACGCTAAAGACAATCTTCATCAATCTCGCATTGGGGTAGCGGGGCACCATGTGGTGGGCACCATGGTGTTATTCAATGGCAATGAAGCGTCATCAAACGAATGGGCAAAAAGTGTGTGTAGCTTAATTCGAACCTGTATTGATGAACTTAACCTGTGTAGTTTTATGTCAGTCACGCAGCTGCAAGGCGTTGTTGTGGTGCGTTATTTAGGCGAGGACAGCGAAGTTTGTCGTGAGGGTTTTGTGCATGTTTGGAAGCAGACAAGGCCACAGGTGTCTGGTCATTTAGCAGTACAACCACGAATTTGGTACACATAACTGATTAAATAAAGTGGGAGCAGCTTTTGGAACTATTACCCAGAGAGAAAGACAAGCTATTGTTATTTACCGCCGGACTACTTGCCGAGCGGCGCTTAAATAGAGGGTTAAAACTGAATTACCCCGAAGCGATTGCATTTATTTCAATGGCCATTTTAGAAGGTGCACGAGATGGAAGGTCTGTCGCTGAACTGATGGATTATGGGCGTACAGTATTAAGCGCCGAGCAAGTGATGGAAGGTGTACCTGAGATGATCCACGATGTTCAGGTAGAAGCCACATTTGCAGATGGCACCAAATTGGTGACAGTTCACGACCCCATAGTTTAGGAGAATGCGATGATCCCTGGCGAGATATTCACAGACGAAAGTGATATAGAACTCAATCAAGGTTTACCTGAAACCAGTGTTGTTGTCGTTAATCATGGGGATAGGCCAATACAAGTGGGATCCCATTATCATTTCTATGAAGTGAATCCGGCGCTGCATTTTGACCGCCCATCCACCAAAGGTTTGAGATTAAATATTACCGCTGGCACTGCTGTGCGTTTTGAACCAGGTCAGAAACGTACGGTAAGTTTAGTGCCTTTTGGTGGCTCAAAATCCATTTATGGGTTTCGTGGTGATGTGATGGGAAAATTGGAGCAAGAGCATGACTAAAATAGACCGTAACGCCTATGCACACATGTTTGGCCCAACCACAGGCGATAGGGTTCGCTTAGCGGACACCGACATTATTATCGAGGTAGAAAAGGACTGTACCTGCTATGGCGATGAAGTGAAGTTTGGTGGAGGTAAAGTTATTCGCGATGGCATGGGGCAGGGGCAGCTCAGCTGCGCAGAAACCCCAGATTTAGTCATTACCAATGCGCTCATTTTAGATTATTGGGGCATTGTGAAAGCCGATGTGGCGATTAACGATGGCCGTATTCAAGCCATTGGCAAAGCCGGTAATCCCGACGTACAAGACTACGTAACTATTCCTATTGGCGCGGGCACGGAGATTATAGCAGGAGAAGGGCAAATACTGACGGCAGGTGGCATCGATGCACACGTACACTTCATTTGCCCTCAGCAGGTAGATGAAGCCTTAATGTCAGGGGTAACCACCATGATAGGCGGTGGCACAGGACCGGCCACCGGGACGAAAGCTACCACATGCACCCCGGGGCCATGGAATATTGAAAAAATGATGCTTTCAACTCAGGACATGCCAATGAACTTTGGCTTCTTGGGCAAAGGAAACGCGAGTTTACCGAAGGCGTTGGAAGAGCAAATTGAAGCGGGTGTCTGTGGCCTTAAATTGCATGAGGATTGGGGAACAACCCCTGCATCGATAGATAACTGCTTGACCGTAGCCGACCGTTACGATGTGCAAATTGCCATTCACACCGATACTTTGAATGAAGCAGGATTTATGGAAGATACCCTGGCGGCATTTAAAGGCAGAACTATTCATACTTATCACACCGAGGGTGCGGGTGGCGGGCATTCCCCAGATATTATTCGTGCTTGTGGTGAAGCCAATGTTTTGCCGTCATCCACAAATCCAACACGGCCTTACACTGTCAATACCGTCGACGAGCACTTAGACATGCTAATGGTCTGTCACCACCTCGACCCTTCTATCCCTGAAGATGTGGCGTTTGCTGACTCACGAATTCGCAAGGAAAGTATCGCGGCCGAAGATATTCTACAAGACCTAGGCGCAATAAGTATGATTGCTTCTGACAGTCAGGCCATGGGACGCATAGGTGAAATGATTTGCCGAACATGGCAAACCGCCCACAAAATGAAAGTGCAACGGGGTCCGCTGCCACAAGACTCTGACAGGAATGACAATTATCGTGCGCGTCGTTACGTGGCCAAATACACCATTAATCCGGCTATAAGTCATGGTATCGATAGTGACGTGGGTTCTATTGAAGTAGGTAAATTGGCCGACGTTGTGCTGTGGAAGCCAGCCTTCTTTGGAATTAAGCCAAGTTTGATTCTTAAGTCAGGTTTTATTGCTGCCGCGCCTATGGGCGATCCCAACGCCTCTATTCCTACACCACAACCCGTCTATTATCGGCCAATGTTCGGTAGCCTTGGCGGCGCCGCAGCCTCATTGTCTGTTACTTTTGTTTCACAGGCATCGATCGATAACAACATTGCTGAAAAATACGGGATACGCCGGCCACTCGTGGCATGTAAAAATACAAGGAATATTGGTAAAGGGGATATGAAACTCAACGATTGGCAGCCATACATTGAGGTGGATGCACAAACCTATGAAGTACGCGCAAATGGTGAGTTACTTACCTGTGAACCTATGGAAGTACTGCCTTTAGCACAGCGCTATAGTTTGTTTTAAGAGAAGTGTATGTTAACGATTTCAGAAAGGTTGGGTCATTATCATGGTGATGCCGACGATACCATAACCCTAGATTTTGATACGCGTCAAAAGGCGCGAATCAAAGTGACAACCGACAAGGGCGAGCAGGTCGGCATTTTTATAGAGCGAGGGAAGCCCTTACGCGTGGGTGAGCACTTGCGAAGCGAATGCGGCAAAGTGATTAAGGTGATAGGAGCCCTTGAACCAGTCACCACAGCAAGTACAGACGACTGGCACACCTTTTCAAAAGTGTGCTATCACTTGGGTAACCGCCATACTCGCTTACAAGTAGGTGAACGTTGGCTAAGATTTAAACCCGATCATGTGCTTAGCGAATTAGTGCAGCGTTACCATCTAAGTGTGAGTCACGCACCTGCGGTATTTGACCCTGAAAGTGGCGCCTATCAAAGTGGCGAACATCACCACCATCATGACTGATCTTTCGATGCTTCAGTGCGCAAGGTTGCTGCAATTATGCAGTGCGAATTTGCCGGTGGGAGGATTCTCCTTTTCGCAAGGTTTAGAGCAAGCGGTGGAGCGTGGGTGGGTAACTACATCTGATGCACTAGAGAATTGGGTAGCTGTGTTGCTAGAAGGCAGCGTCGCCAATGCCGATGTCCCTTTGTTGATGCAGCAATTTAGCGCAATAGAAGAAGGTGACCAAACACTATTTTTAGACACCGACGATTGGATTGCGGCTACCCGAGAAAGTGAAGAAATTTTACTGGCCGAGCAAGCCATGGGAAAAGCACTACGCAGGCTGTTGCGCAATTTAGTTAATAAGGAAGACAGTACGGCCGCTCAATGGGTTAATCAGCTAAATGCCCATTGTTTTATTAGTCAATTTGCCTTGGCCTCCCATGTTTTCGGCTTACTACTTGATGCCTGTTTAAGCGGCTATGTGTGGACCCTTATTGATAATCAGGTGGCCGCGGGCACAAAACTCATCCCGTTAGGACAAACCGATGGCCAAAATTTATTGTTTCGCTTAACCACAAAAATTACACCATGTATTGAGAGCGCCAAACACGTGCAGCAAGACCATATGGGTCAATCTATGCCGTCGTTGGCCATGGCAAGTGCATGGCATGAACAACAATATTCAAGATTATTCCGTTCTTAGAGGAAACCTTATGCAAAAACAAACACTGCGTGTTGGTGTGGGTGGCCCAGTGGGGTCTGGAAAGACAGCGCTACTGCGTTCGTTATGCCTCGCTATGCGTGAAAAGTACAACATGGCCGTAGTTACCAACGATATTTATACTCACGAAGATGCACAGTTTCTAACCAAACATGACGCACTAGAAGCCGATCGTATTATCGGTGTAGAAACCGGTGGTTGCCCCCATACGGCTATTCGAGAAGACGCCTCGATGAATCTTGCTGCCATTGATGAATTGCAATCTCGCCATGAGAATTTAGATTTTGTCTTGGTAGAAAGTGGTGGTGACAATCTCAGTGCCACCTTTAGCCCAGAACTTTCCGACTTAACGCTTTATGTGATTGATGTTTCAGCCGGGGATAAAATCCCCCGCAAAGGTGGGCCGGGTATTACCAAGTCTGATTTACTTATCATTAATAAGATAGACATTGCTGAAATGGTGGGAGCCTCACTAGACGTGATGGATACGGATACTAAGCGCATGCGCGGTAATAAACCCTTTGTATTTACTAATTTAAAAGCAGGTGAAGGTTTGGCTGAAATCATCAACTTTATTGAAGTTGAAGGCATGCTGCTTAAATCTTGATTAAGGAAAGACAATGAAAAAACAGTTACTACTTATTGCATCGCTATTCTCTTCGGCTACATTTGCGCATGAAGATCATTTTCTAAATACCACGGTACATGAGTACTATCATATCGCTTTTTATGTATTGTCGATGCTGGTTGTTATCAAAGCAGTACATTGGGTGTCCAATAAACTGAGGAAACGTTCGCAATAAAAATAGAGTGCGATAGGCTTAAAAAATTGCCAAGTTGTTATGTATTACAAGAACAGCTTGGCGATAATCAATCATTCTGATGGTTAAAATTTAGGTTATTAGGGCATAAAGTTTCGCTGGCTATGACGGTTACTTGAGCATACATATTCATAGTATTCAGCGCTAATAATAGCAAAACTATAGCAATAAACTTCTTACGGGTAACGGTTCTACCTTTCAAAATCATTGTTCTTTTGTGACTCTAACGGGACTTTAAACGACGTAGCAGTACCCAATTCAACAGCCGATGCGATAAAGAGATTGCCATCGCTGGAGCCTATTTATTTTGCATGTAGTGCCCATTCTTTGCCGTAAGAAACGAAGGGAATGACGTTACTAGTTTCGATCACGGCATCTTACGATTCATCAAAAGTAGGTTAGGTGAGCTCCCCAAGATAGAACCTTTTCTAGGTGAAATGTTACGACAGTTTATTACGGGCGCCGAGTTTAATTCGGAAGGTAACCGTTCAAATTTCTACCGCGAAACGCATTTGGCGGAGAACTTTTATTATGAACTCTAGCCCAAGTTCGATCAGGAAAGTCATGTTTTAAGGCAGCATATCGCGATGGATTTAGAAGGTTACCGATGCAGTTTAACTTCCAATGTTTCGCGTATTTTAGAGGCTGGGCACCGGTAGTGATATAAGATTGTCTGTAGTAAATACACCTGACAACTCTAGTCAAATTGAGTAAAACAGCTTACTTAATGCAATCATTCACGTCACAATAAATACTTACTTAAGTAATATAACCTCCTCTAGATACGTTGCTGGCTGTCGCAGTTTGAGTGACGCTTCTACCGTTTAATCGTCTTAGATATCACCTGAAAAGCAAAGAAACTTGATGATAAAGAGTCAATAATATGGCGTTTAAATACGTCTCTTGCACCTATGTATATCATGTTAAGAGTAAGCAATCGTTGCATTAAGCTGACGTAAATCATGTAGTTTGAAGCAGATTAACCAGTTTTAAAAAAGCAAAATTGTTGGTTTTATTAGTCTAAATATTTGCTGTGGATGAAACAACATTTCATCGTAAAGAAACTGAATCAGCTACAAATTTTACCGCTAAGGACTACCTCATCAAAAGCGTTACTGGAAAACTTTTAAAAGCGTTACTGGAAGTTTTGACGAAAGCGTTACTGGAAAAAAAATTTTTTTCCAGTAACGTATGGTAGGGTACCAAAAATCCCAAAACTAAAAACTTCCAGTAACGCTTTTTTTTAAGTCGAGCGATTGAGGTTCCTAGAACTGATTTTAAGGCACTTTTTACTATAGTTCGTCTAACTCTCCAGCACGAATAACCTAACTTGCTCTAGCATAATATTTACAGAATATTGGGCTCAGTAATTTTAAGTGGACTATAAAATAAATAGAATGCCAATGTTCATTGGCATCAGGCGAGATGTAAGAACGTCAAGCAATGTCCAACTTCTGTTTGCTTAAGATAAAAAGTTTTTAAACATTTAGCTAAGCAAGCAATACATTCAACCACTCAAAGAAGATTAAATTAGATGTCGCCAACATCACGACTAGTTTGGAAAGTTCTTATTAGAGGGCGGGCTCGCTAACGGTTGCCTCACTCTTTGCGACTATTGTTAAGTATAGGACATGAACTTAGTGCTGCATGAAGTTGTAAAAAAAGTGTAGACCTGAGTCTACATTTTTTGGGAAGTCGGAGTGTAGACCTGAGTCTACACTTTTTTGGAAAGTCGAAAGTGTAGACCTGAGTCTAGATGCGATGAACAAAGTGAGTTCGTAAACTGTTGGGCCACACGATTTGTTCTTACCGAAATAGATCGGTGTTAGTAGGTACCATCGATCGCGATAGATTGTGCAACGATGTGAAAATATATTTTTAAGTGTTGGTCATAGTCTCATTCATTTGAGATCTGTAGGTACAGCTATATGATATTGGAACAGCAATCCTATCCATAACCATTCTATTAAAAACGAGCTGATAATTAAGACATGTAATGACAACCGCTTTAACCTCTCTCGAAAAAGCACGTTAGCACCAACACAATGTTTGCTATCGATACTGCTGTTACTTAGGTCTTGCGCAATCGTATTTAACGATATAGAGTCTTGTAATATATACTGTTTTATTGCAGTTAAAGTTACTCAAGGATAGATGTGACGTATTACCCGTAATATTCATGTTAATAACCTTGTTGAAAAAGGCATTAGTATGAACGGGCAACACTTAGAGAGTCGTTATTGGTTTATAGAACTTCACGCTTTTTGGCAAGGTTTAGTAAACAGTCGTCATATCACTGAGTATTTTCAGATTAGTCGCACTCAAGCGCAAAAATATATTACTGCTTACCAGCAAATACATCCTCTTAACCTAGTATATGACAAAAGCTCGAAGGGCTTTTGTATAACGCACCATTTCGCCCCTCACTATATCACTGGTAATGCCAACGAATATCTTGAGTGGTTGCACACTCAAACGAATGAGGTATTCACCTCAACCCACAGCCAGTTAACTAATGCCTCGCTTAACTTACCTAAACGTTGTGTTCACCCTGATGTCATACGAGGGCTGTCTAAAGCAATCAAGCTAAGGCGCCGGTTGGAGGTGGATTATGTGTCATTAAAAAATCCAGATGGTGAAGGGCGCATTATCCAACCACACGTTTTTGTAAAAACAGGATTACGATGGCACTTGAGGGCATTCGATGAAAAGCATCAACAGTTCAGAGACTTTGTGCTCAGTCGTTTTAACGGTGCGCCTGAAATACTTGAGGGTGAAACAGTAAGCCCAAGTAATGATGAAGCGTGGCAAACCTTCATTGATTTAAGGTTTGTTGCTGATCTTCGGCTGTCTCCAGCGCAAAAATACGTTATTGAGCAAGACTATCAAATGCTAAACGGTGAGCTCACCATCTCGACAAGAGCTGCATTGGCACAGTATGTATTACAAGAAATGCAGGTAAACACGAAATTCATTGATGAATACCCTGAAGCGCAGCAATTGGTACTAGCCAACAAAGAATACATACAGAAGTGGTTATTCAATGGATAGTTGTGCCACGTAGCTAAAACCTACCAATAAAGTTTACTGGTTTTATTTCAGGGATTGTCGGAATGATAAATAAGCGTAAATTTTATTTCGAGGGGTTAACTGTATTTAAGGAAGAACATTAATTATGTCGGCAACACCAAGTTATTTTAAATATTGGGGTAAGGCTAGGAAGGTTTCCGATGGCGATGGTCACGACTATCATTTGTTGCCTTACCATTGTTTAGACGTGGGGGCCGTTGGTAAAGTTCTTTTAGATGTAGACAAACCACTGACTAAGGATTTCGCCCAACTATTAGATGTAACGCCTAAACAAATTCAGGACCTCGTCGTCTTCTTTTTAGTACTTCATGACTTGGGTAAGTTTGCTTCTGCTTTTCAGCAGCTTTACTCCGCACCTGATAACACTTTAATAAAAGTTGATTCTTGCTTTCAATATAATGGCAAAGAATATCGTCACGACAGAATGGGATTTTATTTTTGGCTATACCTACAAGACGATATTTTTTCTTTGTTATTAGATATTGAGGAATTCAATAAACGCGATCGCGATCACTTAAATTCATCGAAGAGCTTTATGGTGTTAATGGACTGTATGTTGGGTCACCATGGTCAACCCATCAAGAAAACAGATCCGCCATCCATTTCCGATTATACAGAAGATCAGAATTTAAGCGCGGCTCGTTCATTTCTCAAAGAAATCACTGGTTTGTTAAACTTTGACTTCCCCTATGACAAATTAGCCTCTAAATCGTGGCGTAAAAACTTAGAGTTAGTTAGTTGGCAAATAGCAGGCGTAGCTGTACTTGCTGATTGGATCGGGTCTGATCAATGTTATTTCAAATATAAATCGAATCCCACACCATTAAGCGAATACTGGCAATCTATTCAATCAATAGCTGAACGAGCAGTAATTGCGACAGATTTAGACAAGGCACCAACGGTAAAATCATTTGAGTCAATTCAACAGCATTTTGGGTATTCGCCAACACCACTGCAAAGTTGGGCGGAGATCATTGATATTGACGACAAGCCACAACTCTTTATTTTGGAAGATGTTACAGGTGCCGGTAAAACTGAAGCTGCACTTGCACTAACACATCGCTTAATGCAAGCGGGGGCTGCTGAAGGTTTTTATTTTGGTTTGCCCACCATGGCAACGTCGAATGCCATGTTTTCGCGAGTATCTAAGCATTATCAGCAAATGTTGGCGGGTAGTGGCGGTAAACATCCCAGCATCGCATTAGCTCACGGTGCGAGAGAAATGAACGAGATATTCCGTGAGGCTGTTTTTGCAAGCGGAGGCGAAGAACATAACTACCACAAGCGAGATAGTACCGTTACTGCACAATGTAATCAGTGGCTTGCTGATTCACGTAAAAAAGCGCTGTTAGCTCCGGTAGGTGTCGGCACAATTGATCAAGCTTTATTGGCTGTTTTACCGAGACGTCATCAATCGTTACGTTTGCTTGGTTTAAATAGAAAAGTGCTTATTTTTGATGAAGTGCACGCCGCTGACGAGTATATGTTTGAATTGCTCGAAAGCTTACTGGCATTACATTTACATCAAGGTGGCTCTGCTATTTTGCTAACAGCTACATTGTCACTGAAACAACGGCAGCGACTCACTAATATTTGGTTAAAAGAGGCGGCTATTCCGTTAAAGCAGTTGCAAGAAAATGCTTTCCCCCTGGCTACTAGAGTCAAGCTTGATTCGCATGCACCAGTATTAGAGCAGCCACTAAAAAGCAGACAAGATGTAAGCCGCTCTGTTCAAGTTAAGCAGTTAACAAGTATTGATGAATGTATCACTACAATTGTAAGTGCCGTCGCTAAAAATCAATGTGTTGTATGGGTTCGAAATTCAGTTAATGACGCATTAGATGCTTTTCAAATATTGCGACAACACCTTAATGACCCGGAACAATGTTTGTTATTTCACAGTCGCTTTGTTTTATCGGATAGAAAAACTATTGAAAATAGTGTTCTAGATATTTTCGGTAAGGATGGAGGCAACACTGATCGAGCGGGTAAAGTACTAATTGCCACACAAGTATTTCAAGAAAGCTTAGATGCGGATGCTGACGTGATGATTTCTGATATTTGTCCGATTGATGATTTAATTCAGCGTGCAGGGCGTTTACATCGTCACACTCGAGATAACCAAGGAAGATACCAAGCCGGTATTACAGATAGTCGAAACAATCCAATGCTGTATGTACACGCCCCTACTTACACAGATGTCCCAAAAGGCGATTGGTTAAGCCAAGATTTTCGCAATACTCAATACGTCTATCGCTCAGCTGGTCGTTTATGGTTAGGTTTGAGAAAGTTGCTAGAGTTGAAGGCTATACGCATGCCATCAGAAGCCAGAGAGTTGATAGAGGCAGTTTATAGTGACGAGGCGTTAGCGCAAATACCGCAAAGTTTAATAAATCAAGAAAGTGAGCTGTTTGCAGAAGAACGATTGAAAGCAGCTAAAGCTAAATCTAATTTATTACAATGGCAAACATATGGATATTGTGATCGAAGTGCTAAAGCTTGGCATGAAGATAATAGTGATATCAGCACTCGTTATAGCGATATTGAAACAATAGAAGTGTTGTTGTTAACACAAAACGATAACGGAGATCTTCAGCCATGGATTCAAGACGAAAAGTTTGCGGTGCAACTCAGTACTGTCAAATTAGCTAAGGATAAATATGCCGACAAACTGGTGTCAATCCCTGAACACCTAACACCAGCCATAGATCAGCTTAAAGAACAACACAAATATATTGATTACCTACAACTATGGTTACCTGAACTTGATCCGAACTTTACTTATCATGGAAAGACTGGATTCTGTGAAAGGAAATCCCCGCAATAGCGGGGAACATGATTATAGCACTGCTTGAACGTTTGTGCTTATCGGTTCATCTCAAAGAGTTTTGAGAACTAAGGGATTATACAAGAATTTAGTAAGTTAAATAAATTACATCTTTAATATGGATTATATTGATGAACCTTAGTTCTTATCTTTTTTTTTGACATTTCGAACTTGTTCGGTTAATTTGTGAACTGTTGAGTAGGTGGGCGCAAATAGAGGCAGCGAACCACCCCCTTAAGCGCACCGGTCGCTCAGAGGTTTTATGTGGTATCGACACTGTTAGCAAACAATTGCTGTAGTTTAAATGCCTCCTCAAATTAGAGGACTTGAAAGTGTCTAACAACTTAATTGTTACATATGATTTAAACTTCGCCGGTCAAAATTATCAAGGTGTTATTGAGACCATACAGTTACTGGATAGTTAGGCGAAAGTTCAGCAGTCAGTTTGGTACGTAAAGTCTCCTCATAGTGCTGAGCAGGCTGCGAAAATTGTCAGCTATTATATGGACAAAAATGATTCATTGTTTGTAATGGATTCTACTAATAATGAATCGTATTGGTACAACCTATCAAACGAGGTTGCCGATCATATCCGCGGAAATTGGAACTAACTATAGAAATTATTAAAGCAAGGATGCTTTATTTTTCTCGATTAATGTAAGGAATATTAATGAACATAGTGAAGGATTGTTGGTTACCGTTTCGACTGAAAGATGGCACCGAGCAAACTTTACCTATATCAGCCGTTTGTCGAGCTGATGTCGTAGACTTTGCTTTACCTAGAGCCGACTTTCAAGGCGCTGCATATCAGTTTGCAATTGGTTTACTGCAAACTGTGTTTGCGGCAGAGGATGAGCTTGAATGGCATGAATATTATGAGCAACCTCCAACAGAAAATGCTTTAAACAATGCATTCAATAAAGTTGCACATGCCTTCAATGTGGAAGGCGAAGGTCCTTTATTTATGCAAGATTATGATGAGCTTGATAATGCGAAACCCACTACGGTAGCAGGACTTTTAATAGAAGCGCCAGGGGCAAATGGTCTTAAATTAAATACCGATCATTTCATCAAACGAGGTATCGGAGAAGAGATGTCATTGGGGATGGCAGTCCTTGCTTTGTTTACTCTACAAACAAATGCTCCATCGGGAGGCTCAGGCCATAGAGTTGGACTGCGTGGAGGCGGGCCATTGACTACCCTAGTGGTGCCAGCACAGCCAGAGTCAGCCTTATGGGAAAAGTTGTGGCTCAACGTTATTCACCGTGAAAAGTGGCGATACTCTGACCCTGACTTTAAAGATGGAAGCGTTTTTCCTTGGCTGGTGGCGACTAAAAATAGTCAAACGAAAGGTAGTGAAATTTATTTGAATGATGTGCACCCATTACACATGTTTTGGGCTATGCCCAGACGTATTCGTCTTGATGTCGAAAAACGCAAAGCTGTTTGTAAAGTGTCTGGATTTGAAATAAATAAAACGGTGAGTACATATCGTACTCAAAACTATGGAGGGAACTATTCAGGTACCTGGTCACACCCATTAACTCCCTATAAATGGGATCCTAAAAAGCCAAACGAAGAACATTTATCAGCCAAAGGGCAACCAGGAGGGATAACTTACAAAACTTGGGATCAATTAACATTTAGTAGTGATACTGATGGGCAACATTGTGCGGCCGTGGTTGATCATTTTTATGATATTTGTGGCATGTTCGCCAAACAACAAAATCAAATTCCCCACTTATGGGTTTTTGGTTATGACATGGATAATATGAAAGCGCGCTGTTGGTACTCCAATCATTTCCCTTTGTTCGATATTCCAAATGAAAAGCAAGATCAGGTGTTACGACAAATTAAGCAACTCCAAACGCTAAGCACTAATATTTTGTGGCATTGTCGCACCCAAATTAAATCCGCATGGTTCGATAAGCCTGCTGATGCGAAAGGCGATATGTCGTTTGTTGACATAGCTTACTGGCAACGATCGCACAATCTATTCTTTACCGCCGTTTCTGGTTTGCTAGAAAACAGTAAGGGCCAAATATGTGAGCTAACCCAAGAGCAGGCTAAAGAATGGCTGACGTCAGTTCGTAACCTTTGCGTAGATTTATTTGATGAATTTGCACTGTCGGAGCTCGGCAATCAAAAGTCCATGTCTAAGCGCATTAGAGCACGCCAACAATTAACGGGTTGGTTATTTGGTAGCAAGGAAATTAAAACATTTATCGTTAATCATAAGATCGAATTTACAAAGGAAGTAGCTTAATGGAGCACAAAATAGAAACGCTTATTCTACGCTGGTGGCAGAGTATGTTTTTGTCTACTGAACAATTAAAAGAAAAAGGAATCATGCCAGCTCCTAGCTCACATAAGGCGCAATTGAGAAGGGCGGATAGTTTAGATGCCGTTATGTTAACAGCAGGGTTCAGGGCGTTATGGTTAAGCCTGCCCGATGAGTTAACAACAATAGCAAAACCTGAAAAAATGGAAATTTTTGCTGCGATAGCAGCCGCATTAGTCCAGGTTAAGAATAATTCCGCCGACAAACTTGCAACTGTTGCAGGTAAAAAAAGTGAGGGTGATAAGTCTGTTGTTAGTGAGCTACGTTTCTCGCAACTTCAGAATGCTAAAACCACCGATGATTTTATTAGGCGCTTACGCCGAATATTACAACAGGTCAAAGGGAAAGTGTCAGTGACCAAACTAGCTAAGGATATTGAAGGATGGTTTTTAGAATTTTATGACACCCGCCCTAATCAAGCTAGCAAACGAATTAGTGTTCAGTGGGCTATGGATTACTATCGAGCTGCATCAAATAAAATTAAATAATTGAACAACATCAAATTTATATAAAGGACTAAATCATGAGCCAATTTATACAACTACATTTATTAACTTCTTACCCACCATCAAACTTAAACCGTGATGATCTTGGCAGACCCAAAACGGCCAAAATGGGTGGGTTTGACAGGTTGCGCATTAGCTCGCAAAGTTTAAAGCGTAATTGGCGCGTGTCTGAGCTATTTGAAAGTGCAATGGCTGCGCATATTGGTACCCGTACTAAACGTTTTGGTATTGATATCTTTAATGCGCTTGTTGAAGCCAATATTGCTGAAAAACAGGCGAAAGAATGGGCTGTAAGTATCGCTGGTGTCTTTGGCAAAAATAAAAAGGCTGATAAAAATAAGCCAATGGAAGACTTAGAAATTGAACAACTGGCTCATATTAGCCCTACAGAAAAAGAAGCAGCTCTGGCTTTAGTAGCACAATTGGTTGAAGAAAATAGAGAGCCAACTAAGGACGAATTGAAGTTATTGAAACATCAAAGTACAGCGGTTGATATTGCGTTGTTTGGCAGAATGCTAGCTTCCAGTCCTGAATTTAACACTGACGCTGCTTGCCAAGTTGCTCACGCCCTTAGTGTACATAGTGTAGTTGTTGAAGATGATTATTTTACTGCTGTCGATGATTTGAATGATGGTAATACAGATTCAGGTTCTGCGCATATTGGGGAATCTGGATTTGCCGCGGCTCTTTTCTATAGCAATATTAATATTAATAAAACTCAGCTAATTGATAATCTTAATGGTGATGAGACTTTAGCTAATCGCGCGATTCAAGCCTTAGTTGAAGCAGCTGTAAAAGTTAGTCCTAAAGGGAAGCAAAATAGTTTTGCATCCAGCGCTTACGCTAGCTTTGCTTTAGCCGAAAAAGGCGAGCAACAACCTCGCAATTTGTCAGTGGCATTTTTAAGACCTGTGAATGATGAAGATCAAATTAGTGCTGCAATCCAGGTACTTCAAGAGCAAGTTACCCGCTTTGACGATGTTTACGGTAAATGTGCTGATAGCCGCTACCACTTTGACACGAATAAAGGTGAAGGCTCTGTAGCTGAGCTTCTTGAATTTGTTGCAAGTTAGAGGGGGCGTTATGAAAGAGTACTTAACCTTTCGGTTGTATGGCCCTTTAGCTAGCTGGGGGCAAGCTGCGGTTGGCGGAGATAGGCCTACTGGCTTGTGCCCAACTCGTTCAGCTGTTTTGGGTTTATTAGGTGCGGCGCTTGGCATTAAACGAGAAGAGGAGTTGCGACTATCTGAGCTACAAGAAAGCGTAACAGTTGCAATTAAACAAACTGTGCCAACAAGCTTATTGCGAGACTACCATACAACCCAAGTACCAAGTCATAGTAATAAGATTATTCACCGGACACGCAAAAGTGAACTTGGCGAAGATAAGTTAAATACAATTTTATCTAGCCGAGATTATCGTTGCGATGGTTTGTGGATTGTCGCGCTATCGCTAACTAATGCAGCTAAATTTGCATTGCACGAATTGAAGCAGGCATTAAACAAACCTGTCTATACATTGAGTTTAGGGCGTAAGTCGTGCCCTTTAGCCTTACCCTTATCACCTAGAATTGTTCAAACCGAAAAGTTGAAACAAGCTTTAGATACTGAGTTTCCGCCACTCATGCGTTCGCATAAAGAAGATAGCTTGAGATTAAACGCAAACGATTGGGTAAGCTATTTTTGGGAAGGTGATAAGAATGAATTTGATGAAAGTGGCGTATTAACCACTCAACCGTGGGATGAACCCGTTAATAGAGAACGTTGGCAATTTAAACAAAGAGTCATGCATCAAATATCAATCAGGGAAGGTAAACATGTTTCTGTCTAAAGTAACGTTGGCTTCATCAGCACAGTCGGCTATCGAGTTAGCTAAGCTTTCAAAAAATGGTGTTTACGCTTCCCATCAATTGTTGTGGCGTTTATTTCCTAACGAAGAACAACGTAATTTTATGTACAGGGAAGAGCAAGGAAGCGACGGAAGACCCAAGTACTTTGTATTGTCTAATAAGCCGCCAGAACAATCAGATACTTTATTTGAAATTAATTCTAAACAGTTTAATCCTCAATTAGGTGTAGGCACTAGGTTGGCGTTCAAACTTAGAGTTAACCCCACAATATGTGTGAGCGACCATGAAGGTAAAAGTCGCCGTCATGATGTAATGATGCACGCTAAAAAGAAGGCAAAGGATGCAAGTATTGATAGCGTTAGTGATATTAATACCTTAATGGAACAAGCTGCGATTGATTGGATAAGTGATTCAAAACGCCTGGAACTATGGGGAGTGTCTTTAGACTGCATACCTGACATTGAAAGTTATGAACAACACTCAAGCGAAAAAAAACGCTCTCAAAAAATCAGATTTTCCAGTGTTAACTTTCAAGGTTTATTGACGCTCACTGATCCAGAGCGGTTTATGAATCAATACGAAAAAGGTTTCGGAAGAGCAAAAGCAATGGGTTGTGGGTTGATGCTAATTCGACTTGTTTAAAAGTACTAGAGCATAATCATGCCTTTTATTCCTCTAAAACCCATTCCAATTAAAGATAGAAACTCAATGATTTTTGTTGGAATGGGGCAAATCGATGTAAAAGATGGTGCCTTTGTCGTCATTGATAAAAATGGTGAGCGTATGCATATTCCCGTTGGATCGGTGGTGTGTATTATGCTTGAACCAGGAACCAGAGTTAGCCATGCAGCGGTTAAATTAGCGGCAACTACGGGGACATTGCTTATATGGGTCGGTGAAGCAGGTGTTCGCTTATATTCTGTCGGCCAACCAGGAGGCGCTAGATCTGACCATTTGCTCTATCAAGCAAAATTAGCGTTAGATGAAAATTTAAGGCTAAAGGTTGTGCGTAAAATGTTTGAGTTAAGGTTCGGTGAACCTGCCCCTGAACGGCGAAGCGTTGAGCAGTTACGAGGCATTGAAGGTGCAAGAGTTCGTAAAACTTACCAGCTATTGGCTAAGCAGCATAATGTAGACTGGCAAGGTCGCAGATATGATCCCAAAGATTGGGAAAAAGGGGATGTCGTTAATCGTTGTATTAGTGCTGCTACGTCTTGTTTGTATGGCGTTACCGAAGCAGCAATACTAGCAGCAGGCTATGCGCCAGCTATAGGATTTATTCACACAGGTAAGCCCTTGTCATTTGTTTACGACATTGCCGACATTTGGAAATTCGAAACTGTAGTACCTCTAGCATTTAAAATTGCTGCCAAGAAGCCATATGCACCTGACAAAGAAGTGCGACTTGCGTGTCGAGAGTTATTTCGCTCCGATAAAGTGCTGAAAAAGTTGATTCCGTTGATTGAAGAAGTATTAGCTGCTGGCGAAATCCTACCGCCAGCGCCCGCAAAAGATGCACAACCGCCCGCAATACCAGAGCCAGACTCTATCGGTGATAAAGGCCATAGGAGTAAATAGATTGAGTATGTTAATGGTCGTAACAGAAACAGTTCCGGCTAGACTTAGGGGGCGTTTGGCGGTGTGGTTGCTCGAGGTCAGAGCAGGAGTATACGTAGGTGATGTATCTCGGAAAGTACGCGAGATGATATGGTTACAGATCACAGAATTGGCGGAAGATGGCAATGTTGTTATGGCCTGGGCAACTAATACGGAGTCAGGATATGACTTTCAAACGTATGGTGAAAATCGGAGATCTCCAGTAGATTTTGATGGCTTAAGGTTAGTTAAATTCGCTCCAATAGAATCTGAGACTTGACCTAGTTTGCTCTTTAAAAGTTTGGTAGAATTTTAAAGCTCTTACATTGTTATATAAAACAAGTGTATACGTTTAGAGTGTTCCCCGTACCCACGGGGCTGAACCGCCTTGTACGTTCGTGGAGCTAATGAAGGCGACGTGTTCCCCGTACCCACGGGGCTGAACCGCTTCATCAACGATATCGTTTAAAGCTATTCTCGTGTTCCCCGTACCCACGGGGCTGAACCGGGTGTCGGGTTCTATAACTATGGTTCTAGTGCGTGTTCCCCGTACCCACGGGGCTGAACCGTTATTTGAACATGCTCCGGAAGGGGCGACTGAGTGTTCCCCGTACCCACGGGGCTGAACCGTCGCCGGTTATCGTAATAGACAATGGTGGCCCCGTGTTCCCCGTACCCACGGGGCTGAACCGCCATCGTCAATTTTCCAAATTGTAGCGCCCCTGTGTTCCCCGTACCCACGGGGCTGAACCAGAATCGTTATATGGTTCGTACGACCGCGAAGAGTGTTCCCCGTACCCACGGGGCTGAACCGCTTATAGTAAAGATGGTCAGCTTATAGGTGCTGTGTTCCCCGTACCCACGGGGCTGAACCGCACATACCATTTCAAGAACTTCAGTGGGCATGGTGTTCCCCGTACCCACGGGGCTGAACCGCGGGCAGAGTTTGAGGATTTACGCGAACGATAGTGTTCCCCGTACCCACGGGGCTGAACCGGTTTTTCAGTGCTAACATGGCGCCGGCAATCAGTGTTCCCCGTACCCACGGGGCTGAACCGTCTTGCGTCGCTGCTCCTTGTTGCTCCACATGGTGTTCCCCGTACCCACGGGGCTGAACCGCACGACTTCGACATAACCGACTAAACACATCAGTGTTCCCCGTACCCACGGGGCTGAACCGTCGAATTCAAAATAAAAGAGTGTATAGAATTGGTGTTCCCCGTACCCACGGGGCTGAACCGTCTGACCAGTGGCTATGCTTTACAACTCATACGTGTTCCCCGTACCCACGGGGCTGAACCGCGGTGGCTCGATAACGACGCGCATGTGGATAAGTGTTCCCCGTACCCACGGGGCTGAACCGGCCAATCGTGTTCAACAACTAGGCATTCTTTAGTGTTCCCCGTACCCACGGGGCTGAACCGCGCCAGCAACTACCAGCGCTTGATTGGGTGGGGTGTTCCCCGTACCCACGGGGCTGAACCGCATCCTATTTGTATAAGGTATTTAATCTTCCCGTGTTCCCCGTACCCACGGGGCTGAACCGAGAAGGTGTACCGGCGATGTTTACGCCTACCTGTGTTCCCCGTACCCACGGGGCTGAACCGCAACAATACTAGTTCGAGATTTGGTTAAGTTGGTGTTCCCCGTACCCACGGGGCTGAACCGCGCAGTTGGAGCTTTATGTGCAATATAGAATTGTGTTCCCCGTACCCACGGGGCTGAACCGGATGACCACCGGCGGCAGTCATGTGGCAAACAGTGTTCCCCGTACCCACGGGGCTGAACCGGTGATAGCCTGAGTTATAACCGCTATCAAGATGTGTTCCCCGTACCCACGGGGCTGAACCGACTTACACACCTCAGGAAGTTCTTTGTATTTTGTGTTCCCCGTACCCACGGGGCTGAACCGCTCGTATTTGACGGCGTATTCTGCGGAATGAAGTGTTCCCCGTACCCACGGGGCTGAACCGATGTAAATATTTTCTGGGAGGGGCGGCCGTTCGTGTTCCCCGTACCCACGGGGCTGAACCGCCCTGCTGCACAACATATAAAAAAAACATTGCCGTGTTCCCCGTACCCACGGGGCTGAACCGCCATGACTTATAACTCAATCGAATCCGCCCTGCGTGTTCCCCGTACCCACGGGGCTGAACCGTTTATTAAAATAAGGCTCTCTTGCTTCCCACTCGTGTTCCCCGTACCCACGGGGCTGAACCGGCTAGAAAATTACCATCGCATCTAGAGGCTCAGTGTTCCCCGTACCCACGGGGCTGAACCGGTTCCATCACTAACTTCTAATAGCTTTGAGCAGTGTTCCCCGTACCCACGGGGCTGAACCGCTCATCCCTTAATTGCTCTATTGATATTTTTGGTGTTCCCCGTACCCACGGGGCTGAACCGCTTGTTTTCATCCTCGAACATACGTTCAAGCAGTGTTCCCCGTACCCACGGGGCTGAACCGGTGTTCCATCTGGGGCAATACACGGCTCTATAGTGTTCCCCGTACCCACGGGGCTGAACCGGCCATTAGTCAGTTAATGTCACTGAACGTCTCGTGTTCCCCGTACCCACGGGGCTGAACCGGTGACACGGCGCAGTTGTGCTTGCTTATAGATGTGTTCCCCGTACCCACGGGGCTGAACCGTCGGAATGCGAATGCTGTCAATTCATGGCTCAAGTGTTCCCCGTACCCACGGGGCTGAACCGGCGATGGAAGAAGCGCGAAGCACTAAAGACGTGTGTTCCCCGTACCCACGGGGCTGAACCGCCTGTGTGGCTGCTAAGAGTGAGCCTGAGTGGGTGTTCCCCGTACCCACGGGGCTGAACCGCAAACGTAAATCCGCTAGCTATTTTGATTAAAGTGTTCCCCGTACCCACGGGGCTGAACCGGTCTAGTAATTGGCAACATACGCCGGAATGGTGTGTTCCCCGTACCCACGGGGCTGAACCGCGTAATACATATGAGCGTAAAGCATATAAGCGGTGTTCCCCGTACCCACGGGGCTGAACCGTAGCACGAACGCATGCAGCGTGTGTGTAGAAAGTGTTCCCCGTACCCACGGGGCTGAACCGCATGCGCTTTGCTTTGTCTGCTTTCTTGGTCTGTGTTCCCCGTACCCACGGGGCTGAACCGCATCGCATACATCTCAGGCGCAGCGTCTTGCAGTGTTCCCCGTACCCACGGGGCTGAACCGTCCTCTGGTTATTGCGTTGGTGCTGGTTCGTTAGTGTTCCCCGTACCCACGGGGCTGAACCGGTTGTACCTTCGCTAATAACACCAACAAACGGGTGTTCCCCGTACCCACGGGGCTGAACCGTGTACTGAGTGTGGTAAGTTTTTAATCCATGGGTGTTCCCCGTACCCACGGGGCTGAACCGAACTCACTATACAAGAAATACGGAAAAATGAAGTGTTCCCCGTACCCACGGGGCTGAACCGGTATATATCGCTACTTGAGTGCGAGAGAGCGCGTGTTCCCCGTACCCACGGGGCTGAACCGACTTGCTTTCTACAAGAATAACCCACAGGCAAGTGTTCCCCGTACCCACGGGGCTGAACCGCGCAGGAGGATTTACATGGGAGTTGTTATGAAGTGTTCCCCGTACCCACGGGGCTGAACCGGGTAAACCGGAATAGGGAATATTTTCGGGTCAGTGTTCCCCGTACCCACGGGGCTGAACCGGCCAGTGCCACCATTACCCAGCGGGTATACGTGTGTTCCCCGTACCCACGGGGCTGAACCGATTTGCAGAGCGAGATTAAACAAGTCATTTCTGTGTTCCCCGTACCCACGGGGCTGAACCGTTAAAGGAATTCTGTGTTACGACCCAAGAAAAGTGTTCCCCGTACCCACGGGGCTGAACCGTGTTACCGAGCTGGTTCAGAGTAACGTCACCGGTGTTCCCCGTACCCACGGGGCTGAACCGGCCATATACGCCAAATGCTTCACATATGAATTGTGTTCCCCGTACCCACGGGGCTGAACCGGTTGCTTCTGGTGGTCTAGTGATGCGTTTATTGTGTTCCCCGTACCCACGGGGCTGAACCGGTTTCAAGCGTTGCTAGGCTTTCCTCTTGGAAGTGTTCCCCGTACCCACGGGGCTGAACCGGGTTTCCATTTCTGTGATTTGCGCAGCGAATGGTGTTCCCCGTACCCACGGGGCTGAACCGCTACCGCAAAGGCGGCGAGATATACGACAAATGTGTTCCCCGTACCCACGGGGCTGAACCGTAGGTACCAAGACAGTACAGGCCCAAATATCCGGTGTTCCCCGTACCCGCGGGGCTGAACCGTGCTAAAAACTTACCCCACGCTAGACGACTTAGTGTTCCCCGTACTCACGGGGCTGAACCGTTATCCGCTTTGGGGTAGTAGCCATCGGCTCCCGTGTTCCCCGTACCCACGGGGCTGAACCGCTAATGACTGATATCACGTCGATTGTCACAAGGTGTTCCCCGTACCCACGGGGCTGAACCGGATTTAGTCTTGCAGGCAAGAGGTTAGCTTTTGTGTTCCCCGTACCCACGGGGCTGAACCGCCAATATAACTGCATAGGCGGTTAGTATGACTGTGTTCCCCGTACCCACGGGGCTGAACCGCACAATGGATGGTATGCTACGCAATATACGCAGTGTTCCCCGTACCCACGGGGCTGAACCGGCAATAAAACCGTGGGCGCTGAAGAAATAAAGGTGTTCCCCGTACCCACGGGGCTGAACCGAGTTCTGGACAACGTGACCAGATTATGCTTACGTGTTCCCCGTACCCACGGGGCTGAACCGGCTGCTAAGAGTGAGCCTGAGTGGACGCATGTGTGTTCCCCGTACCCACGGGGCTGAATCGCCCTTAAACGTGGTTTTACGTCGTATAACTTGCAAAGTGAAACGTAAACTTCTAATCATCGGTGTGAATTTCTTTGACGGTTATGATAGTAAAAGGTTACCGACCAAAACCATCAAAACATAACAATTGACTCTGTCACATTACTCTGTCACATTACTCTGTCACATTGAATGCATACTTACTCACAGACCACGAGTTCTGTAGGCTTCAGTTTTGTGGAGGAGAATCCCTCTCTCTCCGCCAAATAACGACTGAAGCCCTGTATTTACGGGGCTTCGTTGTATTTGATTCTTGGTTAAGAATATACTCTGTCACAGAACTCTGTCACAAAAAGGCAGAGAAGCATGCAAAACCGCTCACCAACTTACCTATATAAATTCAAAAATTCGTCTAATTATTTTTTTCGAATCCGATACGGAAATTTTGATCAAACATGTCATGTTTGTCTAAAAGACAAGTATTTCGTTGCTTCGTTGGGTACTACCGACTATGACACCGCGAGATGGCTTGCTCTTTACATCAAGTGTAATTTGATAAAAGACAAGGATGTGAACATGATAGATGTAGATAGAAATACCCATAACCAAGGAGTGTTGAGCAAAGGCGCGACGGTAGATCCAGCTGAAACTCTCGCTTGCATAGGCGAATTGACGCCGTTCCCAGAGGAGTACACCCCTCAGTATCTTCTAGCGCAGCAACTGTATAAAAAGCAACTGAAAGACAAGTATCGTTTGTTATTAGCTGCTGGCAAGGAGATTATTAATCATGGTGTGGCGACCCAATTGGGGGCGCTAGATTCAATGAAAGAAGATGCTCTTAATAGCGCAACCTCAGATCTAAGCCGCTTTTGTGATGTAAACACTAGGCGCGAGCTCGTTGACATACTTTTACCGCATCAACCAATTAAGAACATTCAAAAGCCTGAGGTCGATAACAGATATGTCCGTGGCGTTAAGATGTTAAATGAGCTCATGGCTGCATTATCAAGAGAGAACCGAAAATTCGATACTTTTGATGAGGTTTATGAATGCGAAGATAGCCCTATAGCTAGTAGTTCTGCCACCTTTACCCAAGAGCAGCTATTAAGCGGTATGGTAGATATGATCAGTCTGTTACCTATGTTCAGAACCATTAAGGAAAAAGCTACTGAGAAAGCTACTCCTACAGATGTTGTTGAGAACACTCACTTTAGTTTGTTTGGGCAAATGGATAAATTCTTGAATGAAAAGCAGGGAACTATCGCAGACAGAACTATCGACAAGTACAAAGCGTCGTTTTCATTGTTAAAAGAGATTTGGCCCGATGACAGTGACGTAAGAGATTGGAAAAAGCAGAAAGTACAAGAAGTGAAGACGGCACTCACTCAGCGCAAGTCAAACCAAAGTAAGAATTGCAATGACAGACCAATGAGTATTACTACTAAAAATATGTACTTATCAAACTACCGGACATTATTTTCCTGGATAATTGAAAACACCGACGCTGATATCAAGAACCCTTTTGCTAACAGTGCATTTCAAAAGGCAAGAGGAAAATCGAAGCCTCCCACACGACGCTCGTTTACCGTTGAAGAAGTTCGAAAAATTCTTCGATACAAGCCGGAACACGGAAGTGAGGCCAAAACCTTCCGCAATGATGCGAAATGGTACCTCAAGGTTTGTTTATACTCCAGTATGCGCCTCAATGAACTGTCAGCACTTCCAGTGGCAAACATTAAGCAAATTGATGATGTGTGGTGTTTTGATCTACGTGGTTTAGATTTGAAGAATGAGGCTTCTGAGCGAGTTATCCCAATCGCTCAGTATCTACTGAATGAAGGGATTCTTGACTATGTAGAGATGTTAAAGAAACATAAAGAAGAATTTTTCTGCCCTCAAATTCGCCATGGAAAAGCGGAACCCAGTAGCGCAGGTTGGGGAGATCCGATAAGTCGTTGGTTCAGTCGTACCGTACTTAAAAAAGTAGGGATAGATAAAGACAAGGAGGAGCAAAAAGGAACTTTGATTTGTTTTCACTGCACGCGTCGAACTTTCATATCGACGTGTATAAACAATGGTGTAGAGAAGTATCTCGTCAAACGACTAGCAGGGCATTCAATAGATGATGATATAACGTTGAGCGTATACTCTGACGTAGATAAAATTGACCTTAACCTTTTAAAGAGCGTCATAGATAAAAATCTAAAATGGCATGAAATTAACTTAGGATAGCAAGTTGGTTTATATAAGGAAAAAGATATGGATGACAGTTATTTGTTAACTGGCACTTTACGTGATGTTCGAAGATGTTACATAGACAACACTGAAATTTCGTTTCTGTTTGGTTACGTTATTGACCACGTGAGCACTCGGTATTCTAAAGATGACTGGTTTGCGTCAAGTTATATTCGTGAAGTCAAAATCGTCAATGGGAAATATCACTTTTACACGGCTAATAGCGTCTATCTTACTGACAATTATACTTCGATAATTGTATCAGATGGTGACATCGATAACATTCGCTTAGGTATGCCCCCTGAGGTAATGAACTCAGCTGAGTCAATAAATGATCTTGTTACATTAGTAGGCTTAACTAAAAAAGTAGATAGTTGGGCAAAAGAATATAAATTAGGGATTAATGAGATTGTGGATGCTATTGCTAATAACGCTGATGAATTGTTCACCGGCAGCAATGATGGTTCCTCTTAATTCGTAAATGGTAATTCTTATATGACAAGGTATAATTTGAACGAAAAGTCTAATAACGCGCTTTTGGATGAACTTGGGCTCCCGGGTGGAGATCTTGCGCTTCATGCTGTTATCACCAGTGGAATTTCCTATGCCGCTTTTATACGCTTAGCTAAACTGCTGTGTATCGATGTAACAAAGCTGGCTACTTGCTTGTCTATAACCCCGGTGGTCTTTGAAAATCGAAAAGAAGTTGGCCGTTTCACTGCCGAGGAAAGCGACAATATCTACCGCGTTGTTTGTGTATTTTCTGCCGCTATTGTCTTTTTTGAGGGGGATCACAAAAAGGCAGCCATTTGGTTTCAGTCGAAGGTAAAAGGCCTTGGTGGCAATAAACCAATTGATATACTCTCAACCAGTGCAGGAGGAAATGCAGTTATTGAAATTATTCAGCGTCTTGAGCACGGAGTCTTTGTTTGAAGAGCATTCATTTGTATTAATGCGGCTACCTTTCAAGTTGAGTTAACCTAAATCGGATATTCATTACCTCTCTGCGGGTGGAGATGGTTGAACTTTGAAGATTGAATGAGAGGTAGAGATAACCTTCAAAGTTATGTTGAAAGGCCTCTATTCGAAGTCCTTTGGATCCAATGCGCTTACCCTTGTTAATGAACCGTGAGCTTTAATTTCCTCATCAGTTAGCGTCTGATCTTCAAATCTTTCAAGTTTAATTGAACGTGTATCTTAAATATGATTTATATCGTAGCCACAGCTACAAAGATTGACTATGGAGCGAGTGTTAGTTTAAACAATCTACCCAATTCAATAGTCTGCAACTCGTCTATTCTTTGATAGAGCATTCAGCAAGGTTGCACTCAGCACAGTCGTGCCGCAGCCTGACAGACGCTCAATGAGCGTATAGCAGACAGTCTGATTTTACAGGTGTTCAACGGAAAGGAAGAGCCTAATAGCCAGACGCTGAAAATTTCTAATTCCAGTTAATTCAAATAGCGAGAAGGCTAAAATCATCTGCTGGATATTCAACTTCCGCTTAAGTCTTAATGTTGCTTGTCAGTTCAAGTCAAAACCTATAGGCATAATTTTCTAATTAGTTATGAGCCAATAGATGTAACTAATTATAACCCGTATTCGGAATCGCTTTTTCAGACAGTTAAATGCTGTAATTGCTAGTTGACCGTAGTTTTACATAACTTCGTCGATCATAGCTTAATTGTTACTTAACATATTTTATGACATCAGAGTCACGCGTTCTGTTAAGAATGAATATCTGTCTTACTGAGTTAGCCTTATAATTTCTAGTAGCATCCCATTCTTTTATTAAACAGCTTTTCAGATTCAGGAGCTTTTTATATGATCTTCTCCAAATGCTCTTGTATCAGCAAAGCAAACTCGCGACTTGCTTCAACTGAAGGTACATGCCCAGTTTGCTTTAACTCAATCACAGGTGCGCTTAGGGTTTCGCCTAGTGCTTGTAATAATGAGGTTGGTGTAGCGACATCATCTTCACCTGCAATAAGCAAAATAGGTGCTCCATTAGGTTTAAGCTGTGTATGCGTGTCTCGTTCGCCTAACCACGCACACAATAAACCGTAAGAGTGATCGTCAACGTTCGCTAGTAATCCTTCCCATTGGGACAGTAACGTGGGGACACGTTTGGTACTCACTGGGCTAAACCATCTTGGAACTAAGGTAGCCGCTAGGGTTTCAAGCCCTTGTCTGGTCACATTTTTCTGGCGCTCCAGCCATGTTTTAGTGGAACCTATTTTCATAGCAGTATTGGTTAACACCGTGCTTAACAAGCGTTCTGGGTGGGAAATTAACAGTTGTTGACCTAACATTCCGCCAATTGACGTACCCATGAAATGAAACTTATCGATACCTAGAGAGCTACATAGGGTTAATAAGTCGTCAACTAACTGTGATTCACCAAGGCTTTTCGTATTGGCGGGGAACGCTACACTGTCACCGTGTCCAGGTAGGTCATAACGCAAAATACTGAAGTTCACCATTAAGTCTTGTACCAAGTAGCCCCAAACACGCATATTCATACCCAATGGGTGAGCTAGCACTAAAACGGGTTTGTGCTTATTTTCTATGAACTGGTAGTGAATACCTTGCTCTGATATTGTCGCCATGTTGAGTTCCTAAATGCGTTTTAGCAGTGTCGCTATACCTTGGCCAACACCAATACACATACTGCATAGTGCGTAATCGGCCGAGGTTTGTTCAAATTGTAATGCGGCGGTATGTAGTAGGCGTGCCCCCGACATACCGAGCGGATGGCCAAGTGCAATGGCACCGCCATTAGGGTTCACTCTTGGATCATCTGCACTAAGTCCAAGCTCCTGCATACAGGCCAATGCTTGCGCTGCAAAGGCTTCATTAAGTTCAATTGTGCCAATATCGTCTAGGCTCAACTTTTGTTTTGCAAGCAATTTGTTAACTGCAGGTACTGGACCTACACCCATGATAGTGGGTTCAACGCCAGCGGTAGCCATCCCTTTAATTTGAGCAACAGGCGTTAGTTTATAGCGTTCAACGGCTGCTTCACTTGCTACAAGCATGGCCGATGCACCATCGTTAATACCCGATGCATTACCTGCGGTAACCGAGCCATTTTCACGAAACGGTGCTTTTAGTTTTGCCAATGCCTCTAATGTAGTTTGAGGACGTATGTGCTCGTCTTTGTCGATGACGATGGCATCGCCTTTTCTGGGTTGAAAGGTCACAGGCGTTATTTCTTTAGCAAAACGTCCAGACGCTTGAGCTGTAGCCGCTTTTAGCTGAGACTGATACGCAAAGTTGTCTTGTGCTTCTCGGCCAATCGAGAATTTCGCTGCTACATTTTCTGCAGTCTCAGGCATGGTTTCTGTGCCGTATTGCTGCTTTAATGCAGGATTAATGAAGCGCCAACCCATGGTGGTATCTTCAAGTATTTGTGAACGGTCAAATCCGTTTTGTGCTTTACCCATCACAAATGGAGCTCGCGACATAGACTCAACGCCACCAGCGAGAATAAGGTCTGCTTCACCTGATGCAATTGAACGATAGGCAAGGCCAATGGCATCCATACCAGAACCACACAAACGATTAATTGTGGTGGCTGGTACCGAAAATGGTACGCCTGCAAGCAATGTGGCCATTCTAGCCACATTGCGGTTGTCTTCACCGGCTTGGTTGGCACAGCCGAAAAACGCATCATCAATACTTTCAGTTGGTAATTGAGGGCACTGCGCTAGTACTGCACGAATAACTTGCGCGAGCAGATCATCAGGGCGAATGTTGGCTAGCCCACCTGCATAACGACCAATGGCAGAGCGGTTGGGGTTACATAAATAAACGTTCATTACGCAGTCTCCGTTTGACTGTGTGCCGCTTCAGTAACGCGCTTTAGTTCTCTCAATACATCAATTTCGCTGGTGGTGGGTTCATCTGTAGTTCGAAGTGTGTCAGCAAAGCGAATGTCCCAGCCAGTGGCATCAATTACCTGTTGCTTTGTAACGCCAGGGTGCAAACTCACTACAATAAGTTCGTTGGTTTCATCTTCTGGCTTTAATATACAAAGGTCAGAAATCACCAAAGTTGGGCCTTTACCCCGCGTAGATTTGCCTTTGCGGCCTTGACCGTCGCGACCAAAACCCAATGTGGTAATGAAGTCGACATCTTTAACAAAAGTGCGCTTTGAATGCCTTACGGTGATGATCACTTCTTTTGCATTGGTTGAAATTTCTGGTGCACCGCCACCGCCAGGAAGACGCACTTTAGGGTTGGCATAACTGTGAGCGCCATCAGGGCCACTGTCTTTGTGTGATGCAGCGATGACCGTGGTGTTAATGTTGCCGTATCGGTCTACTTGTGCGGTGCCAAGGAAACCTACATCAATATGACCACCTTGCAGCCAATAACGAAACATTTCGGGAACCGAAACGGTGGTAAGCGCCGACTCGCAAAGTTCGCCATCACCTATAGATAAGGGCAGAATCTGCGGTTTGGTTTCTATTGTACCTGACTCATAAATAAGTGTTATGTTAGGGGCATGAGTAAGGCGTGCTAAGTTCGCTGCAGCACTTGGTAAGCCTATGCCCACAAAACAAGTCGAATTGTTATTCAAAGCACGGGCCGCGGTAATCGTCATCATTTCGTCTGAAGTATATTGTTCGGTCATAATTATTCTCCTGCTTGGAATACTTCTTCATCTAGCCACTTTAAAAATGGCTCGCGCTCTCGGCTTATGCTGTCCCACTTCTTGTAGTAACTGTTGTCGCGCGGGTAGTAACCATGTGTATAAGACGGTTTAGCGCCAAACGGTACGGTGGCAATGGCGTTGATAGTCCAAGCGGGAAGCACACAACTATTTGGACCTGCTTCCAAGTCGTCCACAATTTCTTCAACGGTGACGATGCTGTAGCACGAAGAGAGCACAACTTCCTTTTGCACCCCTAAAATACCTTCAATGAGTACGTTTCCTGCACGGTCTGCTTTTTGCGCATGGACTATGCCCACATCGGGTTTAATAGATGGCACCGCTGCAAGCGCTTCGCCAGTAAACGGGCAAGTAACGGTTTTGATGTTGGGGTTAACGTGCTGTAGATCACTACCTACATAACCTCTGAATAGCGCTATGGGTAAGCCTGATGCGCCCGCTTCATAAGCATTCGCCATTGCTGCGTGACTGTGCTCTTCAATTTCAAGCGGGGCGGGGTAGCCGTGTTCAATGGCATCACGTACGCGGTGTAAAGAACCTACACCTGGGTTTCCTCCCCATGAAAATACAAGTTTGCTAACACATCCTGCACCGACTAGCTGATCGTAGATAAGATCAGGGGTCATTCTTACCAATGTGAGGTTGCGGCGCCCTTGGCGAATAATTTCATGCCCTGCAGCGAAAGGAATAAGGTGAGTGAATCCCTCTAACGCAACGATGTCACCGTCCTTGATGCCATCTTCAATAGCTTTTGAAAGTGTTGTAAATTGTGTCATAATAAAAGTTCGCAATACGAATGTTGATTCATAGTGCGAACAAATTAATAATTTTGATTGTTTAGGTCAAGTAATAAATGTTAAAAAATTGCTAGGACGATCAGTCAGACCAATTTATGTTGCTGAATTCATAAGAGAACTGGCACTTTGTTAAACAATAAGAAATAATTCGCAAGAACCAACAAGAGACACAGTGCATGAGTGAAGAAAAAATACCGTCAACCCATCGCGATTACATAAGCGCGCTTGCTACCGGACTAGAGGTGTTAGGGGCGTTTGATGGTCAAAACAAAGAAATGACCTTATCGCAAGTAGCTGAAAAAATGGGTATTGATAGGGCCAAAGCGCGTCGTTTTTTGCTCACATTGCATTCTCTTGGCTATATCCGTCGCGAAGGTCGACTCTTCGCCTTGGCACCTAAAGTGTTGTCGTTAGGGCAAGCTTATACCAGCAGCAATGGTTATATTGCAGTGGTCGAGCATTACCTTAAATCGATTACAGCAGAATTAGGGGAGTCGGCTTCTCTTGGGAAGTTAGATGGACAGTCAGTGGTGTACGTGGCGCGTTCACCGGCATCTCATCGTCTTATGTCGATTAACATAACAACGGGCACTCGACTGCCTGCACCGTATACATCAATGGGGCGAGTACTTGCGGCACATCTTGACGCTTCAGAATTAACAACGTGGGTGAATGAAGCACAGTTACACCCACACACTGAGAAGAGTATTACCGCTACACAGGCGTTAGAGCAGGAACTGATTAAGGTTAAGCGACAAGGCTACAGCATTGTTGATCAAGAGCTTGAAGCGGGGTTGCGTTCGGTTGCTGTCCCCGTGTTTAGCGGCAGCGGTGAATTGTTGGGGGCGATGAACTTAAGTACCAATGCATTAAGGGTGAGCTTAGAGACCATTACCGAGCATTGTATTCCTGTACTTAAGCATGCTGCTGAGCAAATAAGACAAGATCTGCGCTGACCCGTTTTAGGGGTAGCGACCTTCTAGTCGGTTTTGCACCAACTCATCTAATATCACCATGGCCGCAGCCATGATGTCATCTTCGGCTTCCTCGCGTTTACTGAGAAAAACCGGGCTGTTTATGCCGTCGTCGTTAAGCCGAACAAACGCTACACCATCTCTATTCATGCGCATCACTTGTTCAGGAACAAGGGTGAAGCCCATATCTGATGCAACTAGACCCAGTGCAGTGCCTATATCATTAACTTGTTGGGCAACTCTGACTCTCAACCCGCGACTGGCAAACAGATCCAAACAGATGTTAGCAAACGTTGGAGGCTTACCACCTGGGTAGGTAATTAACGGCAGTGCCGCGAGCTCTGCCATATCAACATCGTCATTCGCTAGTGGATGATGGACAGGTAGAGCGGCAAGGATAGGCTCGCTGAACAGCAACTTCTGAGTCACATCGGCTTCCAGTGATGGCATCACAACCCGACCGAAGCCCATATCAATTTTACCTGCCTTAAGGGCTTCAATTTGTTCACCGGTTTTCATTTCGTGCAGTTCAACATCCACTTTGTGCTGCTGTCTTAAACGCCTTACTAGCTGGGGAAGTTGTCCGTAAAAAATGGACGGAACAAAGCCAATTCTGAAAATACGCTTTTTTCCTGCATCAATTCGCCGACTTTCTTCAACACATGAAGCTAACTTTTCAAGTATGAGTTGGGCCTGTTTCCAGAAGTATTCGCCAGCGGGGGTTAGGGTAATGCCACGGGCTTCTCGCTGAATGAGTTGAACGCCAACCTCTTCCTCTAACTGTTTGATTTGTCTTGTTAAAGGTGGCTGTGCCATAAATATCTTTTCGGCCGCTCTGGTCATGTTCTTTTCTTCCGCTACCGCGCAAAAGTAGCGTAAATGCCTTAACTCCACCATACCTCCTAGGTATCGATACTAACTAAATCAATATTGGTTGTTAACAAAAAATATTTGTAGGTTACATGTAGACATTTACTGGCAACACAAAATTAACATTTATATGATATCACAGATTCAAACTTACATTGTCGATATTCCTACGATACGACCACACAAATTGTCCATGACATCTATGGCGGTTCAGTCGATGGTTATCGTAAGAATTACCGACGACAACGGCCTTGAAGGTATTGGCGAAGGTACAACAATAGGTGGTCTCGCGTACGGTGCTGAGAGCCCAGAAAGTATCAAAACCAACATTGACACTTACTTAGCACCTTATTTGATTGGACAGTCAGTTGCCAGCCCAAAAGCATTAATTAACAAGTTACACCTTGCTTTTAAAGGCAACCCTATAGCCAAATCTGCGGTGCAGACAGCCCTGCTTGATTTACTTGGTAAACAACTTGGTGTGCCGGTTTCAACCTTACTTGGTGGTGCTTGCAACAATCATTTGTCTTGCCTTTGGGTATTAGCGTCAGGCAATACCGAAAAGGACATCGAAGAAGCGAAAGGCCTGGTAGCCGAGAAGCGCCATAACATTTTCAAACTGAAAATTGGTTCTCGTTCAGTACGTGACGATGTTGCGCATGTGGGCAAGATCAAAGCAGCGTTAGGCGATGACGTAAGTATTCGTGTTGATGTTAATCAAGCGTGGAGCGAGCCTCAAGCTACTTATGGTATGGCTGCACTACAAGAGGCAGGTATTGATTTAGTCGAGCAACCGACCCCTGCAAAAGATTTTGCCAGCCTAGTGCGTCTGTCGAAGAAATTTAACATTGGTATTTTGGCTGATGAGTCTATTGCTGATAGCACAGATACCCTTTTGTTGGCTCAACAAGGTTTTACCGGTTCAGTGGCCCTTAAGATAGGCAAAGCAGGTGGACTATTTGCTGCACTTGATGTGGCTGCTGTGTGTAACGCTGCAGGTATTGGGCTATATGGCGGCACGCTACTTGAAGGCACTGTAGGTACCACAGCCGCGTTACACGCATGGTCGACCCTACCCGTTATTGAATTTGGCACCGAGATGTTTGGCCCACTGCTGCAGAGCGATGACATCGTTAAATCCCCTCTAAATTATCACAACTTTGGCGTTGAAGTTCCTACGACAGCCGGGCTAGGGCTCGAAATCGATGAGGACAAATTACGTCAATACACCCGCAAGGCGAAGTAAGGAAAAATTATGTTATTCAAAGTTGAAATGACTGTGATACCGCCAGCACATCTGAGCGAAGAAGAATTTAATGCAATTAAGTTGAAAGAAAAAAACTATGCCGAAGGACTGCAGGAAGAAGGCATTTGGGTACACCTTTGGCGAGTGGCTGGTCAATACGCCAATGTCAGCATATTCGAGGTGAAGGATAACCAGCATTTACACGTCGTCTTAATGGGCTTACCGCTGTACCCCTTTATGACGATGAGTGTGACACCTTTGTGTCAGCACCCTTCATCAATCAAATAAAAAACCTAACAGGAAAAAACTCGCTGCATTGCAGCGCGGAGACTAAGACTATGACTACTATCAATACTTTACAAACTGAACATGTTCAAACGTTACTTAAGCGTGCCGCTGGCCTAGACAACGACAAAGGCAACCCACGCACTAAAGAAATTATGCACCGCTTGCTAACTGACGTGTTCAAGATGATTGAAGACCTCGACATTACGCAAGAAGAGTTTTGGCAAGGCGTTAACTACCTAAATGAATTAGGTGCTAATGGCGAAGCCGTGCTGCTTGCGCCAGGTTTAGGTTTTGATCATTTTCTTGATGTTCGTGAAGACGCCAAAGATTTTGCAATTGGTGAGCTAGGCGGTACACCACGTACTATTGAAGGTCCGTTGTATGTTGAAGGAGCGCCAATAAGCGAGGGCGAAGCAAGAATGGATGACGGTCAGTCTCCTGGCCAAGAAATGTGGCTACACGGTCAGGTTGTTGATGAAGAAGGAGACCCTATTGTAGGCGCAGTCGTTGATATCTGGCATGCCGACGTGAAAGGTGCTTACTCGCATTTTGACTCATCTCAAACACCGTTTAACTTACGTCGCCGCATCATTGCTGATGAGCAAGGCTGCTATCGCGCACGCAGTATTGTGCCTAGCGGTTACGGTTGTCCCCCAGGTGGCTCAACGATGAAAGTGCTAGAAAGCCTTGGCCGTCATGGTAATCGCCCTGCGCACATTCACTACTTTGTAGCTAAAGACGGCTTCAAGCACCTTACTACGCAAATTAACTTAGCAGGTGATGAATACACCTATGACGATTTCGCTTTCGCAACGCGTGACGAATTGGTTGTTGAAGCAAAAAGTGTAACTGAGCCAGAGCAAATTAAAGCCATGGGCTTTAAAGACAACTACCTTGATGTGAAATTCAACATAACATTAATGGCAACGAAGAACGATGAGAAGCAAGACAAGCATGCTCGTGCCCGTGCAACTGTGGAACATGCGTAAGTCTGCTACCTTCGGGAGATAAATTATGTCAGCAACATTGAATCAACTAGAACAGAAGATCCGTGGTGCCGTTGAGGCCGACGAAGAGATGGGTCATTATCGCTGTGACCGTGGGATCTTTACCGACAAAGATTTGTTTGATTTAGAAATTAAACACATCTTTGAAGGAAACTGGGTATTTTTGGCACATGAAAGCCAAATTCCCGAAATCGGTGATTATTACACCACCACTATTGGCCGTCAGCCGGTGGTCATTACGCGTAACAAAGACGGCGAGCTAAATGCCATTTTAAATACGTGTTCGCACCGCGGTGCCACATTGTGTCGTCGTAAGCGCGGTAACAAAACGTCTTTTACTTGTCCATTCCACGGTTGGACATTTAACAACTCGGGCAAACTGTTAAAAGCGCGTGATCAGAAAAAAGGCGGCTACCCTGAGTCTTTCAGCACTGACGGCTCACACGACCTTAAGCACATTGCTCGTTTTGAATCGTATCGCGGGTTTTTGTTCGGTAGTTTGAATGCCGATGTATTACCGCTAAAGCAATATTTAGGTGAAACCACCAAGGTTATCGACAACATTGTGGATCAAGATTCAGAAGGTATCGAAGTTATTCGTGGCACCTCAACGTATACCTACGAAGGTAACTGGAAGCTAACCGCTGAGAACGGCGCCGATGGTTATCACGTTGGAACCGTGCACTGGAACTATTTATCAACCATGAGTCACCGCAATTATGAAGAAGGCGGTACGGAAGCGGTTGACGCGAAAAGCTGGTCGGGTGAGGGCGGTTTCTACTCGTTCGAAAACGGTCACATGATGTTGTGGACACGTTTAACCAACCCGGCTGCACGCCCTATTTATAGCCAACTAGAACGCCTTCAGCAGGAAGTGGGTGAAGCGCGAGCTGACACCATTGTAAACCAAACGCGTAATTTGTGTTTGTACCCTAACGTTTATGTGATGGACCAATTCTCAACGCAAATTCGTGTACTCCGCCCTATTTCTGTGAATAAGACAGAAATCTCTATTTACTGCTTTGCGCCTAAGAGTGAGTCTGCTGAGAACCGTCAAAAGCGCCTTCGTCAGTACGAAGATTTCTTTAACGTATCTGGCATGGGAACACCGGATGATCTAGAAGAATTCAGAGGTTGTCAGCAAGGCTACGAAGCGCGTGATATGCGTTGGAATGATATGAGCCGCGGCGCTGCGCACTGGATGGAAGGCCCAGACGATTATGCCAAAGGTGTTGGTATGGACACAGTGGCATCAGGTATCAAACCAGAAGATGAAGGTTTATACGTTCATCACCACAAGCATTGGGTTGAAGAAATGCTAAATGCGATTGAGCTAGAAAGAGCCAGTCATATTCCTGTAGTGCAAAAAGATTAAGAGGTGACCGTGATGACTTATCAGGAAATTCAGACGTTTGTATTTCGCGAAGCGCGTTTACTTGACGATCGTCAATGGGATGAGTGGCTAACGTGTTATCACCAAAAATGTGAATACTGGATGCCAGCATGGGATGATGATGATCAGTTGACTAACGATCCTCAAAAAGAAATCTCACTCATTTATTACCCTAATCGCAATGGCTTGGAAGACAGGATATATCGCATTAAAACTGAGCGCTCTGGCGCGAGTATGCCAGAGCCGAGAACCACGCATCAGTGCAGTAATTTAGAAGTGCTGAGCCAAGACGAGACAACTGTGGAAATTCGCTACAATTTCAACACGCTTAGCCATCGCTATCGCGAGACATCACACTTTTTCGGAACTGTGTTTTGTTCATTGGATATCAGTGGCGAAACGCCAGTTATTACGCGCAAGACAGTGATGTTGAACAACGATTACATCAACCAAGTTATTGATGTGTATCACCTGTAAAGACGGAGAATTATTATGTCTTTCAAAGTAGCTCTTAATTTCGAAGACGGCGTAACACGCGTTATCGAATGTAATGATGGCGAGACAGTGCTCGACGCTGCCTATCGCCATCAAGTAAAACTGCCAATGGACTGCTCTGATGGTGTTTGTGGAACCTGTAAAGGTAGCTGCAAGCAAGGTACTTACGATTTAGGTGATGAATACATCGATGAAGCGTTAACCGATGATGAAGCCGCTGATGGGTTAATTCTTACCTGTCAGATGCTGCCTCAATCAGATGTGGTGGTGGCTATTCCTGCGGCCTCTTCGCTGTGCGCATCAGGTCCACAAAGCATTACAAGTACCATTACCAGTGTAAATGCATTGTCAGACACCACCATTGAATTAAATGTCGCTCTGTCTGATCCTCTTGATTTCTTGCCCGGTCAGTACATTAATTTGGGGCTGCCGAACTCTGATAAGACTCGTGCGTATTCATTTAGCTCATGTCCGGGAAGCAAAGATGCGAGTTTCCTTATTCGTAATGTGCCTAATGGCCTAATGAGTACTTATTTGAGCAAAGATGCAAGTACTGGTGATGTGCTTCCGGTAACCGGTCCACTAGGTAGTTTTTACTTGCGCGCGGTAGAGCACCCAGTACTGATGCTTGCAGGCGGTACAGGGCTTGCACCTATTCTTTCTATGCTAGCGTCGCTTAAACAGAACCCAACAAGTCAACCTGTATATTTACTATACGGTGTGACTAATGTGGATGATTTGGTCAAGCTTGAAGCCTTGCAAGAATATGCCGATGCATTGGACAACTTTAGCTACGTTACTGTAGTAGTTAACCCAGATAGCGCACATGAAAAGTTGGGTTTTGTCACTGATCATATGGAAAGTGTTCCATTTGCACTTGCTGATGCTGATACGTATTTGTGTGGGCCTCCGCCAATGGTTGATGCCGTGCGTCAATACTTTAAAGATGCTGGCACAAACCCGTATTCGTTCCACTACGAAAAATTCAACCCGAGCCAGCCTAAAGAGGAAGCCGCATGAGTTTGCGCTTCGATGGGCAGGTCATTGTAGTCACTGGCGCAGCGCAAGGCATTGGCCTTCGCGTTGCACAACGCGCTGCTGCTGAGGGAGCAAAGTTGGTATTGGTTGACCGCTCAGCGCATGTTCAACAGATTGCCCAGTCACTCAATAAAAACGGTGCGGATGCTATTGCTGTAGAGGCTGATTTAGAAACCTATGAAGGTGCGCTTACCGCCATGAATACGGCATCTGCGCATTTTGGGCGAATAGATAAGCTTATTAATAATGTGGGGGGGACCATTTGGGCCAAACCATACGAGCATTATCAAGCTGACGAAATTGAAAAAGAAGTTCGTCGCTCGTTGTTCCCCACGTTGTGGTGTTGTCGCGCAGTATTACCTGCCATGTTAGACAACGGAAAAGGTGCGATTGTAAACGTGTCTTCGGTAGCCACTCGTGGTGTAAATCGCGCGCCTTATGCCGCTGCAAAAGGGGGTGTGAATGCACTGACAGTGTCACTTGCCTTCGAGTACGCGCAGCACAATATTCGCGTGAACGCCACGGCGCCAGGTGGAACAGATGCACCTCAGCGTATTATTCCGCGCAACGAGTCTACACAAAGTGAGCAGGAAGAGATTTGGTATCAGCAAATTGTCGATCAGACCATTGATACCAGTTTTATGTCTCGTTACGGCACGCTAGATGAACAAGCATCTGCCATATTGTACTTAGCTTCAGATGAAGCCAGCTATATAACGGGAACAATTTTGCCTGTTGCTGGTGGAGATTGTGGGTAAGTAAGCCGCGTTCCCAAGCTGTGCTATTCGTAGGCAATTTCTTTCGGGTAGCATACCAACCATTGGAGTGACTTATGCCAAATCAGTCTACTTTCATTTCTTTTCCACCGTTAAAAGATTGGTCGCTGTCTGCAGCGGTAGCGGGGATCCTTGCATCGACAATGGGCTACGCAGGTCCATTGGTTATCTTGTTTCAAGTTGCTGAATCCGCAAATTTAAGCAATGAAGTGCTCACTTCTTGGATTTGGGGGATGTCTATTGCTAGCGGTTTGCTATGCGGTTGGTTTAGCTTGCGTTATCGCATGCCGTTGCTTTTTGCATGGAACGCACCTGGTTCAGCCTTGCTAGTCACCTTAGTGCCGGGTATGCCATGGAGCGATGTAATAGGTGCCTACATTATGTCTGGTGGCATTTTGTTTTTACTGGGACTAAGCGGGACTTTTGAACGATTAGTGAACCGACTGCCTCTAGCCTTCGCTGCGGCACTGTTGGCAGGAATACTAGTTAACTTTTCTCTCGATCTATTTTCTAAGATGACACAAGCGCCATTATTAGGATTAGTGATGTTTGCCGCGTATATTTTATTGCGTCACAAGCTTCCACGTTACGCCATTATGCTTACAGTTGCCATTGGAGTAGGGGTACTGGCATTTAACTATGATTTATCATTTCAACAAGTTGACTGGGAAATATCGACACCGCATTGGTACATGCCGAGCTTCTCACTAACCGCATTATTTAGTATTTCGATACCGCTAATGTTAGTTGCAGTGAGTGGTCAATTTATCACTGGTATTGCCATACTACGGCAAGACAAGTATTCGCCACCGTCAAATCACATTGTTGCAGGTAGTGGGTTTATGAGCATTCTTTTCGCCCCAACGGCGTGTCATGGGGTGAATTTATCAGCAATAACTGCTGCCATTTGCACCGGGCCAGATGCAAACCCCGATCCTAAAAAACGCTATTTTGGGCCTGCTGTCGCTATGCTGTGGTACATCATGTTTGGTCTGTTTAGTGCTGCTTTGGTCAGTGTTATTCAAGCATTTCCCGCTGCATTTATCGCAATGGTGGCCGGTATTGCTCTATTAGGTGCGTTGGAAGGCTCACTGTCTACAGCATTAAACCAGCCAGCAGACCGAGAAGCGGCGTTATGTACCTTTCTTATTACCGCGTCGGATTTGTCGTTATTGGGGCTTTCTTCCGCTTTTTGGGGACTAGTTATTGGCGGCAGCATTATTGTTATTCAGCGCTACCTTAAAAAGTAAACCAATACCACTGCTATTGTCGAGGCTACTAGAATTAACCATCTCTGACAGCGCAATCTAGCGAGCTTATTTCTACTTTTGTTACACCACTCTCAAGCAATTTTGACCCGCCTGTGCGGGTTTTCAGTTAGCATTTTTTATCTTTAATTTCGCGAAGTTTTAATAATAAGTGAATTAATTCACAAATAATGAATTGTTGATGGCAAGTGAATTTTGTCGTCTGACGGTCTCATTGCTATTTTTTTGTTTATTGAAATTATCTATTAATATCAAGTGCTTATGTGTTTTTAAATACTTACAGGTTCAACTTGCATACCTCAAAGCCATACCCGTTAAGTATTGCGAGCCACTCATTTGGTATTGGTTTGTAATTTATCTTCACAGTAAGTTGCTCACTAGGAAACAATTGTATAACACTAAATTTACAAGTTGGGGTTACCTTAACATCAGTTGTTTCTGTTTATCACATACATGCTTGGCACATTTACAACGGAGAACTGAATGAATACTTTAAAACAAAAAACACTCATCAAGCGCCTACTTGCCTTGTCACTATCGGTTGGTTTAGCCCTTGCTACTGGCGCAGAGGCGGCGAACCTAACTGACACCAAAGTGAAATTCTCTGGTTATATTAAAGTTGACGCGATGTATAGCGACTACTCAAATGGTGAAGGTGTCGGCCCTGGACGTGATATCTACGTGCCATCTTTGGTGCAAACGGGAGCTACCGACGATGGTATAGGTGGTCGATTTGATGCACACGCGAAGCAGTCTCGGTTCAGATTTACTACTAATACGCCATTAGACGGTGAAGACGTCATTACCGGTGTGCTTGAATTTGACTTCCTATTGACATCTGATGGTGATGAGAGAGTGAGCAACTCCTATACGCCACGTATGCGACATGCTTACTTAAAATACAACAACTGGCTTATTGGTCAAACTTGGTCAACCATCATGGACTTAGGCGCTTTGGTTGAATCGGTAGACTTTATTGGTACAACAGACGGTGTAGCCTTTACCCGCCAGCCGCAGATTCGTTATTCAAATAACGGCTTTGAAGTGGCGTTGGAAAACCCAGAGACAACAGTTGGGACTACCACTACCGCGCAAATTACAACGGATGACAACTCTGTACCTGATTTAATTGGTACCTATACGATGAAAGCCAGCTGGGGTCATGTGAAAGTGGGCGGTATCTTGCGTCAGCTTGCTTATGAAACCCAAGGCGAAGATTATTCTGACACGGGTATTGCGCTCTCGCTTTCATCGCGTATTAACTTAAGCAATGGCGATGACATCCGCATTCAAGTAGCAAGTGGCTCGGGCTTAGGCCGTTATGTCGGCGTAAATGCTGCTAATGGCGCCTTCCTTGACGATGAAGGTAACTTCGACGCTATCGACGCTACCGCCGTTACCGTAGCTTACCGCCACTTGTGGAGCGAACGCGCTCGTACCAACCTTATTTTCTCTTCATTAGATGTAGACACCGTTGAAGGAATGGTAAGTTCGCGCACACATGATGTCTACAGCACGCGTATTAACTACATCTACAACATTACTAAGCCACTATCGGTTGGCTTGGAATATACCTATGCGAAGCGTGAAACTGTTGACGGTTTCGATGGCGACATGAGCCGCGTTCAAGCAATGGCGAAGTACGCTTTTTAACAATTACCTACCAAAATGTGAGTAACTTTCCATGATATTTAAAAACAAAACGTTTAGAAAAGTCGTCTTGGCCAGTAGTGTGATGGCGACAAGTGTGTTGACAGGTATATCTGCACATGCCGACGAATTACCCATAAAAGTTGGCGTTATGCTGCCATATAGTGGTGTTTACGCTGGGTTGGGGGAGGCAGCTACTAACGGTCTAAAACAAGCCCTAAAAGAAAAGGGCAATACCATTGCTGGTCGTCCTGTTGAATTCATTATCAGTGATACCGAGGCAAAGCCTGCTCGCGCCCCAGAGTTAACTTCTGCGATGACAGATAAAGACAATGCTGATTTCATTATTGGCCCGGTTCACTCAGGTGTAGCGATGGGAATGATAAAATCGGTTAGAAACAAAGATTCTATTATGATAATTCCCAATGCAGGTGCTAATGCCGCAACCGGTGCTTTCTGTCAGCCGAATGTTTTTCGTACGTCGTTTTCGTCTTGGCAAACCGCTTACCCTATGGGTAATCAAGCAATTGAAATGGGCTATAAAAAGGTAGTGACACTCAGCTGGAACTACGGGTTCGGTAAGGAGTCGCTTGCCGCGTTTTCAGAATCTTTCGAATCTGCGGGCGGCGAAGTGGTTAAAGAAATTTTTGTGCCGTTTCCAAAAACAGAGTTTCAGTCTTACCTAACCGAAATTGCTTCAATAAAACCTGATGCTGTGTTTGTGTTCTTTGCAGGTGGTGGCTCTGTCAAATTTGTTAAAGATTACGACGCAATGGGGCTTAGAGGCAAAATTCCACTTATTGGCTCAGGTTTCCTAACCGAAGGTACCATTGAAGCTCAAGGTGAAGCCGCAGAGGGTTTGTTCACCACATTACATTACGCTGACACACTGGATAACCCTAAAAACAAAGCGTTCAGAGCGGAATATTTGTCAATGTACAAGAAGCCTGCTGATCTTTATGCCGTGCAAGGGTATGACGCTGGCCAGTTAATTATTCAAGCAGTGGAAGCAACCAACGGTAATACCGCTGACAAAGCAGCCTTAATAAGGGCTATGGAAAAAGTTGAAATTGATAGCCCGCGAGGCAACTTTCATTTCTCTAAGGCGCACAACCCTATTCAAAATATCTATTTAAGAAAAGTTGAGAACGGTGAAAACGTAGTTGTTAAAACAGCCGCGGCGAACCTAAATGATCCAGCTCGTGGTTGTCGTTTATAAGTTATTTCAAGTAGGGAAGCCCTTGGGCTTCCCCATAGAGGTATAGAAATGGAAATGTCGCTTTTCCTTGTGCAATTACTAAACGGTATACAGTATGGACTGTTACTTTTTTTGGTTGCATCAGGTCTCACATTAGTTTTTGGCGTTATGGGTATTTTGAATCTTGCTCATGGCTCTATGTATATGATTGGCGCTTATCTTGTGTATTACTTTGCCGCCATTACAGACAGTTTTTGGCTGGCGGTGATCATTGCTTGCAGTATTGCCATGATTATCGGCGTTATTATAGAACGCTTTTTGATAGTGCACCTTTATAAGCGCGATCACCTCGATCAGGTACTGTTAACGGTTGGTTTAATCTTTATTTTTAACGCCGCACAAAGCTTCATTTGGGGTAACGATCCACTAGGTGTTGATGTACCTGAACTGCTGTCATCGTCTATTCAAATTACCGATATTATTGAGTATCCGGTATATCGCTTATTTCTCTCGGTACTGTGCGTGGGTATTGCCGTTGGCATGTATTACGTCATCAACAATACCAAACTTGGCATGATGATACGTGCAGGTGAGTCTAATCGTGAAATGGTTGAGAATTTGGGCGTAAATATCGGTACGTTATTTACCGTTGTTTTCGCGGTTGGCGTTACCTTATCTGCCTTGGCCGGGATTGTTTCTGCACCAGTGGTGAGCTTAGTGCCAGGAATGGGCGAGCGCGTACTGATTTCATGTTTTGTTGTTGTGGTCATAGGAGGAATGGGTTCAATAAAAGGGGCCTTTGTGGCGGCCTTGTTAGTGGGCATTGTTGATACGTTCGCATCTGTGTTGTTGCCCAGCATGTCGAGCATGACAATTTACTTGCTAATGGCACTTATCCTTATTTTTAAACCACAAGGGCTTT
>OJDZ01000135.1_pt1 | contig 49335 bp, 53 predicted proteins | sample 1592981 | NCBI WGS metagenome assembly OJDZ01 (sample SAMN05416851, study PRJEB24817) | seawater metagenome | isolation source: Sea water | place: Canada:Atlantic | collected 2013-07
GGGCTCGGAGATGTGTATAAGAGACAGGTTGTAAGTAATTGAATAGGCGTCGTACGAGAGTGAAAAATTTACTTCACTAAAATCAGCCTCAGCATCACTGTCATAAGCGTAATAAATATAACCAACGCTATAACCGATGCCATTGTCTAATTCGTTGGCGTAGGCGGCATAAACATCAAGCTCGTAGGTCATGTTTTCAGCCCAATCAGCGTTAGATGCCCAAGTACCCACCGAAAAGCCTGAAGCGTTTTCGTAATCAATGCCACCAGACACTGCCGCAGCATTAGTGGTTTGGGTAACACCGCGCCACAAGTAGTTGCTTGATGCTGCTGCATTTGCTGACAAACCTTCAACCGCGTGTGCTGAAGTTGCTGTTAATGCTGATGCCATTAGTATCATTGAAATTGATAGTGAGGTAATTGATTTTTTCATCTTAAGTCCCGTAAGTTTTTATAATTGCTAATAGCATTGCAAAGACAATGCCCGAGTAAGACTTATTCTGAAAACTTATTATTTGTCAGTTGGTTAATTACATTTGTTTGAATTTTTTTACTGTAGTCAATACATGATTTGTACGATATTGGTGCAATAATATTGCTTTGTGTACAAAAAAAGTGCGCAAAGTTCCAGGTGGTATAAAAATATCCATGCTCTTTTCAAATAAAACAGCATTGGGTAAATATATGCTTTCTAAAGAATTGAAATTATGGAATATTAGCTATTAATTCATCATAATTATGGAACTGACAGTACTGAGAAGTCTCCATGATAAGCTGTTAAGTAATCAGGAAGGTTTATGAAATATATTCTAGCATTGGTGCTATCTTTATTTATTGCTAGCACAAGTGCAAATAATTTAAGTGAGATCAAGGATGTAAGCACCGATATGACTAAAAATAATAAAATTAATTATATTGAAATTCCAGCAAAAAATATTGCAGCAACAAAAGCCTTCTTTACCGAAGTGTTCGGCTGGTCTTTTGTGGACTATGGCCCAGACTATTCTAGCTTTACTGCCCAGGGAGTCGATGGTGGCTTTTTTAAATCAGAATTAGTTGTTTCTACTAAAAATGGCAGCCCGTTAATTGTTCTTTATAGTGATTCACTAGAAGCAACTCAAGATAAAATTGAGAAAGCTGGTGGTAAAATAATTAAGCCTATTTTCTCATTTCCGGGCGGAAGAAGATTTCACTTTAGTGACCCTAATGGCAATGAATTTGCGGTTTGGTCAGAGTGATTACATACAAGCACTTCAAACGGAAAGATACAGCTGGCTGTTTTTACTCCGTTCAACATTTTAGTCAACAACTTTTTGCCTCTTACTTAAGGCATTAACCTTTTAGGAATATTTATGCTTTCTATTTCCCTATTCTCAATTTATCCCTATAGTTGGGCATCTATCGGAACCTCTATTTTTTGTGGAGCTATTGTTGGATTAGAGCGACAACTAAGAGGGAAGCCAGTAGGGATAAGAACATCAGCTCTGATAGTGCTTGGGACTTACATTTTTATTACAACATCAATGCTTATAGCCGCTGATATAACAGATCCATCGAGAATTATTGGGCAAGTAGTTACCGGAATCGGCTTTATTGGTGCTGGGGTCATGTTGGCAAAAGAAGGTGTTGTTGTCGGTGTAACCTCTGCCGCTACTATTTGGGTATTAGCATCAATAGGTGTCTGCATTGCGGTAGTAGATATATTCGTTGCAATAAAACTATCTGTTGTCGTGGTAGCCATTTTATATGGCGTTGACATACTTGAAGACCGCTCTACTAAATTTACTCGCGGAGTTCATTCAAAGTATAGAAATTGGCGTAAAAAAGTCTAATAAGGTAATAACGTAGGAAGGTTTTTAGTGAGCTTATATCAAGCTAACCATTAATTAAAATTAGCAAGGTGTTATAGCGTTATTCCAATACGGAGAATGAAATTGATTCAAGATTATATCTTTAGCTCAGATAAAAACATCATGGATATAGACGCGATTCATGCTTACTTATCGCGTTCTTATTGGGCTAAAAATGTGCCGCATGAAATTGTGAGGAAAGCGGTAGAAAACTCTTTATGTTTTGGTGTGTTTTATAATAAGTCACAAATTGGGTTTGTTAGGTTAATAACTGATTCAGCCACATTTGCCTATTTAGCAGATGTCTATATTTTGGAAGAGCATCGAGGCAAAGGTCTAAGTCAGAAATTAATGCAAACCATCATAGCTAATCCTCAATTACAAGGTTTGAGAAGGATGGTTTTAGCAACTTATGACGCGCATACATTATATGAAAAGTTTGGTTTTAAACAACTCTCAAAACCTGATACTTTTATGGAGCTATGGAATCCTAATGTTTATAAAACGCTAAAAAAATAATTAATGAGCTAACACTAATTGGTTAGCTCCACATTGCTGCATATTTTAGCCAATCATTACCTTCCTATTAGCAACTTATAACCAATATATTTCGGCCATTAGCTCCTAATTGAACATAAATACTCTGCTTGGCGTGAATGCTAAACTTTAGTGATGGTGTTTATGCTAGTAAGGGCAATGATAGCTGCAAGAAAAATAGTGTACCTTAAGCTTTTTATTATCATTATTTAAATCGCTTTTTAATATCACTTTTTGTGTGTGATGCCAGTCGCAAATTTACTGCAATTAAGGTAAAGTAGCGCAGATTTTATCGAGGGTATCACTATGTCTGATTTTTTAATTGCTCCATCAATTTTATCTGCTGACTTTGCTCGTTTGGGCGAAGATGTGGCAAACGTACTTAGCGCTGGTGCTGATGTTGTTCATTTTGATGTGATGGATAACCATTTCGTACCGAATCTTACCTTTGGCTCTATGATATGTAAGTCATTACGGGACTACGGCATTACTGCACCGATTGATGTGCATTTAATGGTGAAACCTGTTGATAGCTTGATCCCTGATTTTGCTAAAGCTGGCGCCGATATTATCACTTTTCATCCTGAAGCCAGTGACCATATTGATAGAACTTTACAGCTGATTAAAGATCATGGCTGTAAAGCCGGTTTAGTATTAAACCCAGCAACGCCTTTGCACGTGTTAGATTTCGTCATGGATAAACTTGACGTGATTTTATTAATGTCAGTTAATCCTGGTTTTGGCGGACAGTCTTTTATTCCAACTACCTTAGACAAACTGCGTTTAGTACGCGAAAGAATCGATGCCAGTGGTTTTGATATTCGTTTGCAAGTTGATGGCGGCGTTAAAGCTGACAATATTGCTGACATCGCAAAAGCGGGCGCAGATATGTTTGTTGCTGGTTCGGCTATTTTCTCCAAGCCTGATTACAAAGTGGCTATTGATGAAATGCGTGCAGAACTGGCAACAGTAAATAAATAATAAAAAATTATATAATTGAAAGAAATTGAAGGATAAGAAATGAGTAAACCTATTGTATTAAGTGGCTGCCAGCCATCAGGTGAGTTAACAATTGGTAATTACCTCGGTGCGTTAAAGCAATGGGTAAGCATGCAAGACAGCCATGAATGCTATTACATGTTGGTTGATCAACATGCGATTACCGTGCGCCCTAAACCAGAAGAGTTACGTAAAGCGACATTAGATGGTTTAGCCCTGTATTTAGCTTGTGGTGTTGATCCTGAAAAAAGCACTATTTTTATCCAATCACATGTGCCAGAGCACGCGCAGTTAAGTTGGGTGTTAAACTGTTACACCCAAATGGGTGAGCTAAATCGTATGACGCAATATAAAGATAAGTCGGCGAAATCTGAAGCGAATATGAACTCTGGTTTATTTACTTATCCGGTATTAATGGCGGCTGACATTTTATTGTACGGCGCTAACAAAGTGCCTGTTGGTGATGACCAAAAGCAACATTTAGAATTAGCCCGTGATATTGCGACGCGTTTTAATAACTTACACGGTGACACCTTTAAAGTACCAGAGCCTTATATTCCTGAGTTTGGTGCTCGTGTAATGAGCTTATTAGAGCCCACCAAAAAAATGTCTAAGTCTGACACTAACCCAGGTAATTTCATTGGATTGTTAGAAGATACCAAGAAAATCACCAAGAAAATTAAACGTGCGGTCACTGACTCTGACGAAGCAGCGAATATCTATTTTGATATTGCTGAAAAGCCGGGTGTATCAAACTTGTTGTCATTATTATCCTGTACTACCGGTAAAACGGTTGAAGAGTTGGTACCTGAATATGAAGATAAAATGTATGGTCACTTAAAAGGTGATGTTGCTGAAGCGGTAGTTGCCTTACTGGCGCCAATTCAACAGCGTTATCATGAAATTCGTAATAACCAAGACTACTTAGATGAAGTGATGCGTAAAGGGGCTGAAAAAGCTTCTGCTCGTGCGAGCAAGTTACTTGCTGAGGTTTATAAAGCAATAGGCTTTATTGCCAAGCCATAGTTGGTTGCGTGTTAAGTTGATAAAAAAGCCTGAATTAATTCAGGCTTTTTTTATGTCGAATGATTTTTACGTTAATTGTTAGTCTTTGTTATCTTCTTCAGCTTGCTTCGATACTTTTTCAAACAGCTTAGTGCTATCGCTCACAAAGCTTTCAACATTGCTGCTTGGTGCAAACAAAAAGGCTGGCGACATTATTTTTGTATTAAATTGTGGGCGAGGGTTAAAGTCTGGTTGTTTACTCATCTGTATGATCAAGCTGCCGCCAAATAATAGCAATACTAAACACAATGATACGAGATTTCTGCGACGTAAGGTCATATGAAAACCAACATAGCAGTTGAGCCAAAACAAGCAAAATGCCAACAATAAAGGAATGATGGCAATGATCCATACCATTGAAAAGTTGCTTGAGGTATTAAAGTGCACAATGTTTTCAAAAATATCGCTCAGCCACATCAAGTTGAAAAAGATGAAACTAATCCCCATTTGTGTCCAAAAACGGGCATCGTGCTTGGTTAAATGCGATACTAAGGCAATACCTGCTGGCCACAAGGCAAAGCCAAGGGTTAAGCCAATGGTTGGTACTAACATTTGGGTAAGTGATACTTCGTTAGCATTGTTTAAATTAATGATCCAACCCGCAATAAGGGCAAATAAGCTCATGCTTAATGCAAGGGCAACAGGGTGGCGAGCTAAATTAATTAAGCTTTCAAATGGGCTAATGGCGATGCTGACTTCTACCGGATGACTTGGAAATACAAAGCGCACTTGGCTTTTGCCAATCGTGATAATGTCGCCCGAGCGCACTTGGTGCTGAATCACATTTTCTTTACTGTCTTCGAGGTAACTACCATTGATTGAGCCTTGGTCATTAACCAACCAATGCTCGCCGTTAAAATGCAGTTGTAGGTGATCGGCACAAACATGTGGGTCACTAATAATGATGTCGTTATCGTAACCGCGGCCAATAGTAATGTTGCTTGATGCAAATTTATGACGGCCCAATAATTTGTGGCCATGACTGATTTCTTCAATAATTATTTCCATGAAACCGACTCCATAAATTTAGCTAAAAAGGCGAGTGAGGTTTCTTGGGCAACACCAGAAATAGTGAAGTGGCTGAGTAAGGCATATTGCTCATGGTCAACCGATATTCCAATATAAAGCACGTCGTACAAATCAGGAAAATCTTTATAAGCGCGGGTACAAAATACCGCTTTATTTTTAATGTTACTGGTTTCTGGCATGACAATATCATGATGACATTGGTATTCAGTCACATCGTCTTTACCGGCTTGGTTGCCCGGAGCAACTTGGTTCAGTTGGCGCTCGAATATATGGTAAAACTTAGTACTACCGATTTTATCTGATTCCATATAGCGGTATTCCATTTCTAGCGAACCGGTAAAAAAATCAGAAGAAATATAGGTGTTTTCATCTAAATCACAATTGGCAACGGCCGCCATAATTTGGGCATCGCTTTTATCTGAATTTGACTCACCCCAACAGCGCACGAAAGGCACATCAATAGTGGGAATTAAACCTCTACCTAGCTGTTTTAGCTGCCAATCGCTATCCATAATAGTGCTGATCAACTTATTTTGGTTCTGCATAAGTTGCGCAGCCATTTGTTGCTCAATAGTTGCTGGCGGGCTTTTTTTATAGTTGAGGTAAAGCGAGAGTAATTTGTCATGAGGCACTAAAAAACCGATTTGATTACCTGAGGTAGCAACATTAATACCGACAACTTCGGTATTTTTATTAACCACTGGGCCGCCACTCATACCTGAGTTAACTGAGCCGGTAAAATGAATGCGGTCATTAAATGATTCATTCTTCAAACCGTTATAGGTTCCAGGTACAACAATCATACCTAAGTCATGCGGGTTACCTAATGAATACAGTTCTTCGCCTTTCGTGGGTGCTTGTTTGGCAATGTTAAAAAATGGCATTGCGGTACTGACTTCGCGTTGCACTATCGCTAAATCATTAATAACGTCAACACTTTTTAAGGTTAGCGCCGCTTTATTACCTTGGTTATCTAAATACTCAATGGTGTATTTATGAGGGTGACGAGCAAAACCGGAAATAACATGATAATTAGTCGCGATAAGTCCATCACTGCTAATTTGAAAACCGGAGCCTATTGATGATTTTTCACCACTGGCTTTGTCGATTAAGCGAATTTGATAAAGTGACGGGGCCAATTGTTTAAAAATTTCTTCAGCCTGCTCAACTGCGTTACTTAATGTGCTAAAGCATATAAGTAGTAGAGCAAAAATAACTTTCATTGAATATCCTTTTTTATTATTACTTAGCCATTGTGCCATCGTATTCGAATTTGTCATCTTTTATCCGACATTATACTTACTTTGTTTATTGAGGAGCATAGCTATTAGCCCGTTAAATACAGCGCGACTCAACATGCTATATTTATCATTACGCTGGCTCATGGTATTCGAGTATTAAAATAATGCATTGTTCAAATTAATTATTGGGCCTATTTGGGCAGGTAAAGGAACTGAACACTGTGTTAGATCAAGATAGCATCAAAATGTCGCTTTATTATCTTGTTGCTTGGACATCATTCTAGTACTATTAAATGATAATCGTTATCATTTGTAGTGTTTTGTTATGACCTTATCTGAATTAACCGCAAACCAGCAAGCCCGTATTAGCTATTTACCAAGGAATTTTGTGTTAAGTGCGCAGCTTATTGAGCAGGGTTTTGCGTTGAAAAGTGAAATTTCATTAGCGCATAGAGCACCATTTAATGGTCCACTTGCTTTTCATTTACATGGCACAAAAATATGTTTGCCAGTGGCAATTGCTCAGCAAATTAACATTGAGTTATTAAGCTAATGATCGAACAAAATTTTGCCTTAGTTGGTTTTGCCAACTCTGGAAAAAGCACACTTTTTAATGCCTTAGCTGGCGCAAAACAAAAAACTGGCAACTGGACTGGCGTCACGGTTTCAGCCAAGCAGCAGCAATGTCAATTGAATGAAAAGCTGACATTGCTTACCGACTTACCCGGTATTAGTTCTTTGGCCCAACGGAGTCAACAAGGTAAAGATCTGTCAATTAGCCAAGATTTTCTTAGCCAAAATAAGATTGATTGCTTAATTAATGTGGTTGATGCTACTCAGCTTAAGCGACAATTATATTTAACCACACAGCTTATTGAACTTGGTTTGCCGATGATTGTGGTGCTGAATAAAGTTGATCGTAAAGAAGCTGCGAATATAGACCTGAAAAAATTATCTGAGCAATTAGGTTGTCCGGTTGTTGCTGAAAACAGTATTGGCAAAAAGGCAGGTCAGGCGATACTTAAAGCTTTAAAAAATATACCTAAGGCCAATACTAAAGCGCACCTATTAACATTACCTGCAGAGCTTGCTGATCACGAAGGTGTTCCGTTAGCCCTAGAGCGCCAAGCTTGCAGTAAAAGCCAAGCATGCCAAGCAAGTGACAAAAATGCTCTAGCCGTTATGCAGGCAAGATATGACTTTATTCATCAGTTGATAGCTTGCGTAGTAACTGCTCCCGATAATAATCACCGATTTAGTGATAAATTAGACCATTGGATGTTACATCCTGTTTTGGGCATTCCGATTTTTTTAGTCATGATGTATTTACTCTTCATGTTCGCGATTAATATTGGCAGCGCTTTTATCGATTTTTTCGATATTTTAGCCGGTGCAATCTTTGTTGATTACCCTTTACATCTATTTTCTGATTTTAATTTACCGGCCTGGTTAACTACTATTTTAAGTGGCATCGGTTTAGGTATTCAAACCGTAGCCACCTTTATTCCTGTTATTGCTTGTTTGTTTATTGGTTTGTCATTGCTTGAAAGTAGTGGTTATTTAGCCAGAGCGGCGTTTGTTGTTGATACCGCTATGCAAAAAATTGGTTTGCCCGGTAAAGCCTTTGTGCCGCTTATTGTTGGTTTTGGTTGCACCGTGCCGGCGGTAATGTCAGCTCGTATTTTAGATAATGAGCGAGAGCGTATTACCACCGTGATGATGTCACCATTTATGTCATGCGGTGCGCGGTTACCTGTTTATGCTTTATTTGCCGCGGCATTTTTTCCTGAGTCAGGACAAAACTTAGTGTTTTTGTTATATCTCATTGGTATTGCAGCCGCGTTATTTACCGGGTTATTGTTAAAGAAAACCATTTTAATGGGAAAAAATTCGATAAATATTATGGAATTACCTCTGTATGAATGGCCCAAACCGTCGTATTTATTTAAACGAGTATGGCAACGCACACGTTCATTTGTGGTCGGCGCTGGTAAAACGATTGTGCTGGTTGTTTGTATTTTAAATTTCTTTAATTCGTTGGGAACAGACGGAGAATTTGGCCATCATGACAGCCAAGACTCACTGCTGAGTAAAAGCGCACAAGTGCTTACACCATTACTCGCACCCATGGGCGTTAAGGAAGATAATTGGCAGGCCAGTGTCGGTATTATAACCGGACTATTTGCGAAAGAAGCCTTGGTTGCTACGTTTAATAGCTTGTACTCTCCTGCTTCTGCAGAGGCTACAGAACCAGATTCAATGCACGACTTATGGCTGCAAGCAGTGACAAGCATTAGCAATAATTTACAAGGTATAGAGGCTGATGATCCACTCGGTACTAATATTGGTGATGTCTCTAGTATCGAAGTTGCGGCACAAGAGCAAGGTGTTTCGGAAAGTACGATTACTATTATGCAAGCGGCATTTGCCGGTAAAATTGGTGCATTCAGTTATTTACTCTTCATTTTACTCTATACACCTTGTGCTGCTGCCATGGGGGCAATTAAAAATGAAGTGGGTACACGTTGGGCAATTTTCGCCGCATCATGGAGCTTTACGCTTGCATACTTAGCGGCAACGGCAAGTTACCAAATCGCTATGTTGCTCTCACAGCCTGCTCATTCCTTGATGATTCTTGCGATTGTCATGGCGATGTTTTTTGCAATCTACAGTGGATTAAAACATGCAGGTGGAAAAATATTAACCATACCGACTTTAGTTTCTTATCGGTAGTTTTTATTTAGCGCTATCTATAAATTTGCTAGCGTTTTATCCTTTTTCTATAACACTAAACAGCATAGTGTTAAGGTAGGTTATTAGTAAAATTATTAATTGCTTTTGTCTCATTATAATCTTAAAAAGGATATTAAAATTATGGATAATATACAAGCCGAGCGTTATTTACGCGCTAAAATTGAAGCATGCATTTATCATCCTTTTGGGCCAGATGTTATTGTATTTAAAGTGAAAAATAAAATGTTTGCGACCTTATCTTTAGGTAAAGGTAATGAAAAAGGTACTGATGGTAAAATGGCAGGGCATTATTGTATTAACCTTAAATGTGAACCTAATGAAGCTATTATATTACGCGATATCTTCCCATCAGTTATCCCCGGCTATCATATGAATAAATCAAATTGGAATACCGTGATTTTAGATGGTTCAATTCCACAAGGCGAAATTGAACGCATGATAGATAATTCGTATATGTTAGTGGTCAGTAAAATGACCAAGACAGATCAGCAATCGCTCTTGGTGCATTTGTAATTTTCGGGCCGATTTTACCACTTTATTTAACACTACTATTGAGCCATGCAATATCAACTGCCTAACTTATGATTGGTGATACGATCTACCCGAACATTAAAACTAGTTACCTTACATGCTATATTAACCAAAAGCATGGGAGCTAGGTGCTTAAGCTATAGATTGGGCTATTAGTATTCGCCGTTAGAATATCAACCAACACCTCTGGTTAAAAATATTCCAAAGGCTTTTCTGACAGGCTTGTTACTGTATAACACATGATAAGATTGATAATTCTTTAAAAAGAGGGGCAGCTATCGCTGCTATTTTCGCCCATGATGAGTGTTAGTTGGCTTTTGATAACAAGTGCCTTGATCGCACGTTTTTCTGCCTATACCAAACCGCTGATAAAGACACTGAGAAATGGGCTGACGATACTTTGCTAACAGTAAGTAACCTTGGTGAGCAAGTTGCTTAATAATCGGAAATTTTAACGGAGCCACTAAAACACCTTTACCGACGAGAGTCCATGCTCGTTGGGTAACATCTAGCGCTAGCAATGTAGTGCCTTGGTATCTACCATGTAAAATCTGCATAGCTTTATCTAAATTTATATCAGGGTGTAGGGTGGCAAAGTTTTTTTGATGTAAATTTTCAAGCTTAATAAGGTTTTTTGTGTCATAACGTTTGAGTTTCTCCATTTCCAACGTGCAAAGAGGGCAATGGCCATCATAAAAAATAGTGAGTGTATTATCTGTCATTATGTTCCCCTTATGAAAAACCACGAATAAAAGCGATACTGTGCAGTAAGCTGATGAATAAAGTTAGAAAAATACGCATTTTAAAATACTGAGATGAAAAGGCCTGTTCCTTGTTATGGCATAGTGAATATTCTGTGATTAGTAATCCTAAGTAGCCAAAAGGTAAGATAATTATTGAAAAATTAAAGGGTATAAATAAACACAGGTAGGCAAATAAACAAAACGCATTACTAGCAAGTTGTGAACGAGTATTAGGCGCCAAGGTATCTTTTTTCCATAAGGTGCCCGACAAAAAACTTAAGATAATGACACTATAAAAAATAAACCCTTGTTCTGGAGAGATATCCCATCGGCTTGTAATTAACCACGGAAAAAATAGCCATATAACAAAAGGGGCTAGGCCTAAATATCCGAGCCATTGCCATATTTTCATTCTATTCTTCTCCCTTTAGTGTCTCTATCGTTGAACCTGAAACGCTCAGCTTTTCTACTAATATGTTGGGTTTTGCATAACTCAAGCGTGAAAGGCGTGTACTGGCATGATAACTATCTAAGCCTGATACAGTAACCGTATTGAGTGCGTCAATATCAATATAACCATCAGGTTGAATGACTTTCTCATCACACATTATGTGGATAATTTCACCAATAATAAATTGCGTATTATTCAATGCTATTGGGACTATTTCCTTTAGCTGTACTGCATATTTTAATCGACTTTCTTTAACAAATGGCGCGCTTACTCCGCTAATATAGTGTGCAGATAACCCCGAATGAAGAAACTCACTTTCTTGTCTTGGATAACGAGCCGAGCATTGATGAGCCTTTTGGTAGATATCAGTTGATACTTGATTGATGGTGTAATATTTTGAATTGATTATATTATCAAGGGTATGTCGCTCACCATTGTCAGGTCGCATGACAAACCCGACAAGCGCTGGAGAAGCACCTAAGTGGACAACCGAACTAATAATCGCTAGATTACTTTTAGCCGCAGTATCCTGTGTACCGATTAGGTTTGCGCTTTTAAATCCAGATAAGCTATTGATCAGTTGTGCTTTATAGCGTTGATTTAAAGACTTAATGTCGTCACGTGTTAAGTGCTGCAATATCATCTCAATATTTTTGGTATATTTGACAGATTAATACGCAGATAACTGAGTTTAGGATCAGAATAATAGCTAAGGGACCGATGATTAAAGCCCAATGGAATACGGTAATATTAGATGGTGTAATCCCTAGAGGCACTTTTTATTTATTAAAAGCGAACGCATGATAGATAATTCGTATGGAGTGGTGTTCATGGCGATGTTAATTTATCGTAAGCATTTGAAGCGATAAGGTTTTTATTATTTAATGAAAGGGTGAAGGTAAACTCTGCTAGCTTAAGTGCCATCACAAACTCCTCATCGTCTGTTGCTCCTATGGCTTTTCCATCCATTATAATCCCAAGCACAGCATCAACGCGCCCAGCTTCATACATTAGGTAACCTTGCTCAAGGTTATTTACCTCAGAGATTTTTACGCCTTGTTCTAACAAGTGTTTTTGTACAGCACTAAACCCTGCCGTTCTAATGGCTGCAATATGCAATTCGGCTAAGTTAAAGGGATTTTCCCCCTTGACTAACAACCCATATCGCACGATGTTTTTTGCATAGTTAACTTTAACCAACCCCATAGTTTCTTCAGGAATAGGAGTTATAGTGGCTTGCCAATTCCCACTTTCTACCTGTGTCATTAATCTTGCCGTTGGTAAATATTCAGGTTGAATGGCAATACCTTTACTGGCGGCAAAATCATGTAATAAATTCCACGATAAACCTTGAGATGGTATTTCTTGATTAATGAATGGAGGAAAATGTGTCACTAGCACTGTTAACGGTAACTCTTTAGCTATCACATTAAAGGATATCAATAAGTATAGTAGTATCGCCCGCATCTCAATGTCCTGTTGATTACTCGCTGCATATTCATGACAGATTATAGCTTACTAGTATTTAATTGCCTCGTGTAATTAAATAATGCTCAACCGAACTAAAAACCAGGCGTTACCCGCTGTAAAATAAGATACTTTGCTTAGGGTTTTCTTCTATAGAGTCGAGCTAACAATTACATGATTAAGACTTGATGATATCTGGGAAGATGAAAACACAGTGATTTTCGATGGTTTCATTCTGTAACGCGCTTTTAATGATGAAAAGCGAACGCATGAATGATCCTTAGTGTTTATTAGTCGTCATAAAGTGTCTAAGAAAAATCGATAGTCCCTCTTGGTACTTCGATAACAGCGCATTTTAAGGTATGATTTGTTACCAAAATGAGTGATATCTAATCATCGCTCTGTCAGAATATGTTATCGCCCTTTGAAATAGACCCCGATAGTGCCAATTAGTAGTCAAGTTATCTTAATGTTAAGTGCATTAGGTTCAATAAATGGATTGATAGTTGCTTTGTACTTGTGGGGGCAACCATCTAAAAATTTAGCAAACCGCTTTCTCGCGATCATGCTCATAATGATCAGCATTCGCACAATAAAGTCAGTAATGTTTTACTTTAATCCAGAGATCATTAAACCTATTCTCCAGATTGGTCTATCGGCGTGTTTTTTGATTGGCCCCTTACTTTATTTCTTTTGTTTAAGTCAGCTAAATCAAATTAAAAGTCAAAAAATTAGCTGGAAATTTCATTTTGCGATTTTAGTCAGTGTAATTTTTTTAGTCGGTATGCTTTATCCTTATCAGCAATATGAAGCCTTATGGGGAAGCTACCTTTATAAATTCATCAATTATGTTTGGCTTGCCTATATAGTGCTATCTTTTAATGTCATTTTTCCTAGAATTCGCGCTGCCATAAGCAGTATTAAGCTGTCACAAAACGATATTTGGCTTTTCACCATTTATATGGGTAATGTTCTTATTTGGTTTGCGTATTTTACTGCCTCATATACCTCTTATATTGTTGGCGCTCTTTCATTTTCATTCGTGCTATTAATAATATGTTTATTAGTTGTATCTAAATTAAACAATAAAGTAATAAAAGAAAAATATGCTGATAAAGCAATTGAAAAAGATGAAGCCGATGAGTTATACAGCCGATTACACTCTTTAATGATGAATCACGAACTATACAAAAACTCAGTAATCACTATGCCGCAGGTTGCAAAAAAGATGTCGATGTCAACGCCACGTTTCTCGCAATTTCTGAACGATAATTTGAATAAATCTTTTTCTGTGTTCGTTAATGAGTACCGTATTGATGCCGCAAAAACAATGATATTATCTGATAAAAGCCAGACCATGGAGGCTATTTCACAACAATGTGGTTTCAATTCTCAATCGACATTCTATAGTGCATTCAAAAGACAAACCAATCTAACACCAGCAAAATATAAGCAAAAAAACGCTTCAAATTTATAAATTTGTAGTATGAAATTATAACTGATGATTATAAGTTTAAAGGCTTAGCGTTATGCTGCTCATTGTTTTAAATAATCAAATTGGACAAACAATGAAATTAGTCAATATTACTCTTCAACGCGTATTTTTATGCGTATTTAATTTGTTTTTAGTTTTATTTTGCGCATATTCGGTAGCGAATGTTGAAAATAATGATATCAAAAAAGTACTAAATAATTATATTCAAGGTACGTCTTTTAACTATCCTGATAAAATTTCCAGTGCTTTTTATTCAGATGCAAACCTATTGTTAGAAAAAAAAGGTCATGCTGTTTGGCGAGTACCTGCAAAAGACTATATAAACTGGTTCAATAAAAATAACGAAGGTAAATTTACAGGTCGTGTTGGCGAAATATTAAATATAGAGGTATCGGGGGCGATTGCTACAGCAAAAGTGGAAATAATTTTACCCGATAAGCAGCAGCGTTTTGTTGATTTTTTTCTGCTAAAGAAAATAGCTAATAACTGGAAAATAATTAGTAAAACTGCCGCGAGTGAGAAATCTTCGAGTCATGGTAAGCGTATTCTATTTATTGTTTCTAATGCCCATTTTCATGGCAGTTCTACGCTGCCAGTTGGCGCGAGCTTTTCAGAAATAGTTAATGCTTATCATGAATTTAAAATGGCAGGTTTTACTGTCGATTTTGTCAGCCCTGAAGGCGGTTCTATTCCTCTGTCTTATATAAATACTTCGGATAAGTTACAAAAAAATTACCTTTACAATACTGATTTTATGTATGCGCTAGCCAACACGAAAACGCCAGATGAAATTACTGCTAGTAAATATAAAGCAGTGCATTACATTGGTGGAAGTAGTGCGATGTATGGTGTTGCGGATAATATTGCAATTCAAGATATTGTTATGGAAATTTATGAAAATCAGAATGGTATAGTTTCGTCTGTATGTCATGGAACGGCGGGTATTGCATTCTTAAAGTTAAGCACTGGAGAGTACCTTGTGTCAGGAAAGCGTATTAGTGGCTATCCTGATGAATATGAAAATCCAACGAAAGAGTATTTCAAACAGTTTCCTTTTGCTATTACAGAAACGATTGAAAAGCACGGAGGCGATTTTAATTACGCGCCAAGAAATACACCATATATAGAAGCTGATGGTAGAGTGATTACTGGACAAAATTATCTTTCTTCTGCGTTAGTTGCAAAAAAAATTATCGAACTGATTGAGCACAAATCAACTCAGTAAAGCATGCAATAAATAGAGCGCAGCGTTAGTTTTTAACGGTGCGCTAAACCAAAGCGTTCAGTCAATGAGAAAAGTATAAAATGAGGTCTAAATTCTCTGTTGGTAGATTGATACCTAGTACTAAATTCCAATGAAACACGGTGATTTTAGATGGTTTAATTTCGCAAGAAGTTTTTATTTATCAAAAGCGAACACATGATGGATAATTCGTATGGGGTGGTGCTCAGAAAAATGACCAAGACAGATAAGTTATCTACCTTGGTGCATTGGTAACTCATTTATTATCTTTGAGGCGCAAAATTAGGTAAATCAATAGTGATTGATTTGGTTTTTACTTCTTCATTATTCAAAAACGATTTAATCACTTGGGTTACTTCGGGAGATACCATGAATACGTTATGCCCCCCATTAATAATATGAACTTGTGTTAGATTTGACAGCCCTTTAGTCGCTAATTTCTGTTCGTTAATATAGGTTCTACCATCTAATGTTCCTGTTAATAACAGCGTTGGAATATCACTGACAGGGTTTACGCGAAAATTGTCACCTAAGTCTAACCCTTTAACGCTTTTATTTAGCTGTGGCATTGGAAAGTTAAGTGCTAATCCGAGTAATGAGGTTTTTGCTTGTTCGTTGACCAATGCCAATCTTTCGTCGGTAATACCCGATGCAATGTCCATGGCAAACGACATAGCATTAAATGAAATAGCTTGATTATCAAAATAACCACGTTTTAGTATTTCAATTAGCGCAACTGTAATACCTTGATCTAGAGTTTTATAAAGCATTAATAAATGCTTAACGCCTCTATGCGGGTCTGCAATCATTGATGATGCGATGATTTGTAAATGCATTTTTTGAAAAAGCATATCAGTAGAAGTACCATTTTGTTGTGGGATGCTGACTTTTATTGGTGATTGGTCTAGTTTTTTATGCACCCGACGCATGAGTTTAATGATATCTGGGTATGCTTCACGGGCACTTTTCTGGGTATTAATTGCGGTTTGTAATCTTGCAAAATAGGCATCAGTTTCTGCCGGTAACTTTACTGTTTGATTTAGCCCTTCTGCGCTGGCGATAACAACTTTGTCAATCTTTCCTTCGAGTCCTTTCATTGCAGAAAGCGCCAGATGGCTACCATAAGATATGCCCCATAATGTTATTTTTTCTGCTTCAAAATGCATCCTTAAATCATCTAAATCTAATGCGCTTTGTGCTGTGGTATAACCTAAAATATCAACACCTTGTTGTTGCCAAAATTCGACACATTCATCGCCTGACTTTAGATAGATTTCTGTCACTAGATCTTGTGTTAGTTTTTTTGTCAGCGGTAATGTTTGGGACGAAATACATTGTGGTGCTGTGTTAGAGCTACCTGTACCGCGCTGGTCTAATGCGATAACGTCGCCAAATTCTCTTAACGCCATAAATAGCGGGTAACGAAAATTTGGATATTTCGCTGTATCAATACCCGAGCCGCCAGGACCGCCAGACAAGTAAATAATTGGTGAGCTGTTCTTTTTACCTGTCGCAGGAAACCGAACATATTTGACCGGAATTAAACGACTAGTAACATTGTTTCTATTTTCAGGAACTTCAATATACCCTTCATAAGCATCAGTTGTTTTATTGTCCATGGTCTTAAAAACAATCGCTTGTTCGTTAGGGTATATTGTTTGCTTTTCAATGTGATTAGGGTGTTTACTATTTGCTAGTGCATGACCAGAGAGTAACAATGCTAATATGGTAAGTGAATGCTGTATGGTTTTGCTCAATTTATAATGTTGCATGTGATTGACCTTAATGGGGAGTAAATATTTGAATTCATTAAAACGTACGGTCGAAAGCAATGCTTGTGTTATTCTTTTAAAGCTACTGATTTTATAGATGAAAGTGTTCAGCGGTAGTAAAAATTCGATGAACGGTAATAGAGATAGCTATGAATAAGTTGATATATTTAGGTTTTGCTTTTTTTGTGATGGTATTTATTAATCAACGCTCTGCTATTGCCCAAACAATAATCTCCATCGATACAGAGGCAGTGACCGTTTGTCCTGCTAAACCTAATCAAATTACATTACCAATTTTTACCGAATTTGATTGTGAGCAAGATTCGCTATTTAATGTTGACCCACAAAATAATGAAGTATGGATTAAAGCGAATTTAACCGTAACAGAAGCTTATTTGAAACGGCAACAGCCTTCCGCTTTATTTGTCTTTGGTAAAATGTCGAGTGAAGTGTATTTAAATGGGCAAAGGTTAGGCAATAATGGCACACCTAGCTTTTTACCAGCAGAAGAGTTTTCAGGTGATATGGATGCTCGCTTTTATATCCCCCCTAACGTTATTAAACAGGGCGAAAACGAGGTTATTATTCACGCTTCTAGTCACCATGGATTTTTATTACTTGAAAACCCAATTCATTTTATTGGTGTGTCAGAATATACCCAAACAGGCGAATATTTTAAACGCGATTTATTGATATCAGTAAGCCTACTCGGTTCGATGCTATTAGGCTGTATTTATCTGATCACTCTGGCGTTCAAATCCGAAGACAAAATTACAACGATGCTCGCCTTATTGATGCTAACGTCTGCAAGCGTACAATTATTTTTAGAAGTCAGTCGAGTACTGTTTAACTATAGTTATCCTTTTCATGACATTCGACTGATCGCTATTGTCGTCTTATCACTGATATTTGGTTTTAGCTTTCTTCTACTCTCACTTTATAAATTTAAGGCTGCAAATAAAAAACGTTGGTTAACAATCGCTATACCACTAACATTAGTCGTAGTTATTGTGACCACTGGCTTCGATGGCAAATCAGCAATGGCAATACTGCTACCAGCACTGATCAGTGCCATGCTTACAGCTTATAATTATAACCATGTAAAAACGCGTGAGTCTTTGGCTTATTTAATAGCGTATACCTTGTTTGTCTTAACTATTTTATCTACATTCGGTAGTTTTAACTCGATGTACTTCTATTATATTGTTACCGGTATGATGGCATTTTTGATTATTAAAGAAACCACTGCATTCGCCTACGAAAAAAAACGCAGAAGAGCAGACGAACAACAGGTTATAAAATTACAGTTAAAGCTAGATCAAATAGCACAGAAAATATCACCTACTAAGCTCCAATTAAACGTTGCAGGTAAGATAGAGTTTATACCTGTTCACGATATTTCATACTGCAAAGCCGCGGGCGATTATGTCGAAATTTTTATGACAGACAAACGTCAATCGCTCTTTAGTGGCACGTTGAAGAGCATTGAAGAACAACTTCCTGAAAATTTTATGAAAGTGCATCGTTCATTTATTGTCAATTTGGAAGAGGTGACTTCAATTGCCGCATCATCAGCAGGTAAGAGTAGCAGTGGCACCTTAGTATTAACAACAGGTGATGAAGTGCCTGTAAGTAGAAGAATTTTACCTCAAGTAAAAGGTATGATTAAAGGCAATATTGCATTGCGTTAATAAACCTTTTTGGCTGCATGAAAACGTAGTTGTGCTAATGTTTTTAATACTTAAAGCCGATTTGAATACGATGATTTTAGATGGTTCAATTTCTCACTGCGCTATTTATTTATGAAAAGTGAAGGCATGATAGATACTTCGTATAGCTTGGTGGTCAGTTAAATGAACAAGACAGATCAGTAAACGATTTTAGGTAATTGATAACTGAATCACTCGTTTGTTTGCATTTTTTCGATGGCTATCGCATATTTATTGACGATAAAATATCGCCACTCGCCAACATCACTGATGACAATAAATAATGTAAACAAGGATAAATCATGCCTAATAATATCCCAGAAGAAGCATTTGATTGGTACGATGAATATGCACATGGCGGTATGGACCGTCGAACATTTATGAAAAAATTAAGTGGCTTAGTAGCGCTTGGTTATTCTATGTCTATTTTAACCTCTGCCTTGCTACCTAACTATGCATTAGCTGAGCAAGTATCATTCAACGATTCAGCTATCAAGGCAAGCTATCAAAGCTTTCCTTCCCCACATGGGCATGGCACCGGTAGCGGCTATTTAGTTGTTCCAAGTGAAAGTTCCTTGAGCTTACCGGTAGTCCTAGTTGCGCATGAAAATAGAGGGTTAAATCCTTATGTAAAAGATGTAGCGCGTCGATTAGCTAAGGCAGGATTTATTGCTTTTGCACCTGATGCCTTATTTCCATTAGGTGGCTACCCTGGCAATGACGATGAAGGCCGAGCCATGCAAAAAACACTGGATCGAGAAAAAATTCAACACGACTTTGTTGCAGCTGCACACTTTATAAAATCTCATCCACGCTCAAATGGTAAATTAGGCTGTGTTGGATTTTGTTTTGGCGGCTATATCGTCAATTATTTAGCGTCAGTGGACAGCAAACTCATTGATGCTGGCGTACCCTTTTATGGTACACCCGCGACAAAAGCGTTAAGAAAAAATATTAAAGCGCCGTTAATGATTCAATTAGCTGAACTCGATGAGCGGGTCAATGCTTCTTGGCCTGAATATGAAGCTGATTTAACTGCTAATAAGGTTGAATATGTTATGCATATGTATACCAATGCTAAACATGGTTTTCATAACGACTCCACGGGGCGATACGACGAGGAAAATGCTCAATTAGCTTGGACAAGAACGCTAGCATTTTTTCAAACAAAGTTGATGGTGACATAACAGCTTGTCAGGGTAGATAAGATACTGCTTAAAATAGCTAGCAGTGGCTAGCTATTTCGGTAGTGAAAAGCGGGCATTGATAAATTTAGGTTTTTATCACTGAGTGCTAACTCGCTAACTGAATAACGGCCAGTGCTATTGTTAACACTAAGTGGCTCAATTTCACCAGATAAAATTGAGCACATTCATTTTATAGCCTCGTTTAACTGACTTTTACATGTGTCGATGATAAAAGTTAGCTACCTTTTCATTTTAATCACTAGGCTATCTTCAATTGTTTTTAACGAAGCTAATAAAGTTTCTCTTGAATCGGCAGACATAAGTACGTGGCCCACCTCACTACTGGTGCTATCACGTTCAGAAACCACAGAGCCAGGTTCGACTTTAAATGTAAATATTTCTACCTCTTTTAGTGATTCAAGGTGTTCTAGACCAGAAATTTCGTCAACAATGCCTGCTTCAGGGTGGATCATAAGCACACAAGCGTATTTCTTTGCTTTTACAGGCAATGGCTCAGGTGTTGCGCCTGTCTCCAGTTCTACATAGGTTTGCCACGGATTGAAGCCATAGGCATATTCAATGAGTTCCATGTAGTAACCACCGGGCGGTCGAACGGCCATCTCACCAAATACTGGACCATTTTGGGTAAGATAAAATTCAGCATGTGTCATACCATTTTTAACGCCAAAGCCTGCAATGACTTGATCATTTATGCTAATAATTTCTTGTTCCAGGTTTGGATCTAAAGTGGCCGGTACCAGTGACTTTTTCCATTGATGGAGATAATCGGTAATATTATGAAAGATAGGAACACCGTTTTGGATTAATGTTTCGACACTCACTTCAGCGCCTTGAACGAAAGCTTCAGCCAGCAAACCTATTTTTGCATGCGCTTTGACTTGTTCTAGGCTTTTTAACACCATAACGCCTCTTGCGCCAGAGTCAGCTACAGGTTTAACCACGAGTGGCAACCCTAGCTTTTCGACCAAGGATTCTGCCGTGTCTTTTTCACCAATGAGTTGAAATTTTGTAATGGGAATATTGTGCTTTAACGCTTCGAGCTTCATTTGATTTTTATTATGTAAAATATTGGTAATGCTCAGTGGCGTTCCTGTCAGTTTAAACTGCTCGCGGATCATCGCCGCAATATCAACACTGGCTTCAGTTGCGGCAATAACAAATTCAATATTAAATTCGCTAATAGCATCGATATCTGTTTTTAAAAGTTGTTTTTCACATCGCTCAAATGGCGTTTCAATAAAACCAGCCAATTTTTCTTTTCGACTTTCGTGCAGAGGACCATCGCTCCAGAGAAACACCTTGTGCTTCAACCTTAGAGCCGCACGATAACAACGGCCTCTTCTACCGATTATTAATACATTTGCCATGAAATACCTCAGTTACGTACAATTGCTATATATTGAGTTTGCTTAATCTAAATACATATATAGCAATATTTACCTCATTGTTGTATCACTACTTCAACTTTCAGCTATAAATGATATTGCGCTATTTAAGATAAGTGATTTTCTGACGATATTAGGTGTCTTAAAGGAGGGAATGTTAATATTTATTAGTTATGTCAATGTTTTTAGACTAGCGCCCGATGTAATGTGATGATCTTTTATCGCTTATTTTTTGACAGCGAAACTGAATGGAGAATAGATAATTGTTATCTGTTGGGTAGTGAGTAAAATGACCAAGAAGGAGCTATAGTCGATCTTGGTATGCCTCTAGTCTTTTAAACAAGTATTACGAGTGCATGTTTACACTTTAATGGCCATGTTGAACAAGCTCATTCAAAGCGGCTAAGGCATTATCAGCATCTTTGGATGCGACAAAAACATGATCATGATAATAAGCCGCAACAACATTTGCGCTAATATTAGCTTGTGTTAATTTGGTTGATACAGCGGCGGTTAAACCAACAGCATCTAAACTCGAATGCACATTTAGCGTAATACATTTAAATTTCCCAGAGTGGGCAATGCTAAACTCAATTGCTTTTGCTTTCGTGAGAATAACGGTGAGTCCTTCTTGCTCTTGAAAGGTACTTATTGGATTTAATTGTGCTATTTGCTGGTAATCATAAGTTGCCATAGTGCCAAAAACATACTCTTCATCAAGTAATATCGGGGTCATTGACGCTATTAATGTTATTAAATTTTTTTCACCAGACATATGTATTTCCTTACCTTATTAGTTAACTTGAACTGGGTTCAAGAGGTTGCTAATTGATTACCATATACGACTTAAATAAAATATTAGCCTTTTATCTTAATTGTTTGCCTATTTCGGATGCAACTAACCTGTGTATAGCAAAGCTATTACCCGTGTATTTAATGCTGAAGTACGTCAAAATTTTCATTAAAATAGCGTTTTTAAACCAGCTAAGATGGGTTAGACATTTTTAAACCCATTACCCCAATAAATATTAAACCAAAGCATATACCTTGTTGAGCAGTAATCGGTTGTTCGAAAAAGTAGTGATTTATAGCGGTAATTGACGATGCACCGACCGCTAACCAGATCAGATATGCTTGATTTATCGGAATAGTTTTTAGCGAGATAGAAAACAGCACTAAACTGAGTGCCATTGATACAATGGCGACTAATACATAAGGGATATGGGTAAAAGATTCAGACTTTTGTATACCAACTAGCCAGCCAGCTTCCAAAATACCTGCGATAAATAAGATAAACCAAAACATAAAAACACTCTACTAATTATGTAGGGGTCGTCCCCTGATAAAATAGAGTGGTGAGGTCGTCCTCACTTCAATGTGATTAATATCGTAGCAAATAAAAATTTAAAATAAAATAACTACTTTCACTTGTGACTAAATTTTGCTCTCTAGCAATAAAAATAATCGCTGAAAAAAAGTATGCTAGCGATAATTAACTGATTTAATTCGATAATAAAGAAAGCTTCATAAAGTGGTGCTAATATCCTATGATTAAGGACGGAACGTTATGGCAAGATACTAACGATATTAGCTGTAAACAAAGCCTTATTCATTTTGTTTACAGTGGCGCTGATGGATAATAGCCTAAATACCTCAAAGTGGCAGTTGACGACTTTTATTTAAACCCATCCCGCCATGTATATATCTAACTATAATAAACCCAAACACAGGACAAACGGTCTGCGTGAGTAATATTGCAAATGCTTTATGAACGCAGAGTATTGGATGTACATTAAATGTGTCCACGGTGAAATTTGAGGTTTAAGTGTTGAAAAAAAAATTTACCATTATTTTGTGCGCGCTAGTCGCCACATTTTTTTTACTCTGTGTTAGTTACTTTGATTTACCACAGGTTCTGAAACAGGAAAAGCACTCTGTTACTATTGCCGTGTCAACAACTCCACTGTCGACGCCTTTTTATGTCGCGAAAGCGATCAATGCTTTTGACGATACGTGTGTAAACGTTGAATACCAGAACGTTACCGGTGGACAAGCTGCATTTGAACGTGTGATGAACAGTAAAGTAGATTTTGCCACAAGTTCTGATTCTGTCATTGCCTTTGAGAGTCTAAAACCGCAATCGTTTGTCACTCACGCTATGTTTGTGCAATCCGATAATGATGTGAAGCTGATTACGCGTTCTGCAGATGATATAGCTGCGATTGCCGACCTGAAAGGGAAGCGTATTGGCGTGACTAAGGGCACTGCTAGCGAATATATCTTAACTACCTTACTCGCTATTGAAGGCTTAACCATCGACGATATCCAACTGCGTAACTACAGCCCTGAAAAATTAATAGCAGGTTTCAAACGTCATGAGGTCGATGCAATTTTACCTTGGGAACCTTTTGTATTTCAGGCGATGCAAGCATTTGGAGATGAAATAAAAATTCATGATACAAAAAGTTTAAGTACCCTTAGCTTTAATTTAATTTCTCAAGCCGGCGAAAAATTACTTGTCGATAAAGCCGAGTGCGTAATTCAAGGGTTGCATACCGCTATTCATTATATTACGTCGCATCCACAGCAAGCTAAAAATATAGTGATAGCAGAACTAAACGTAGCCCCTGAATTTATTGATTGGGTGTGGCCCGACTATATTTTTAAGCTAGGTTTAAACCAATCACTTATTCTAAACGTTAATGCTCAAGCGAGTTGGGCAATTGGCGCTCAAATGACAACAGCTGTTGGCGAGTCTAATGCCGTCAATTTTATTGATAGTCGAGCATTATTAAGGGTCGATTCAGGGGCCGTAAATATATCACTGTGAATTAAGGTTTTACATGAAGTTAAGCTTACAGCAGCATATTTACTTTTTTACTTTAAGTAGCTGTTTATTTTTTATTGTACTTGTTATTAGTATTTTGTGGTCAATTCAAGTGGTCGAAGTCGCCATTGAACGAGAGCGCTATGCTCATAAAGTTGAGAGCCACAGTAATATTTTAAAGCAATTTATTCGCAGTGAGGATATTTATGTCGAGAATTACAATACCGATAGCTGGGAGACGTTAGAGCGAAAGTTTGATGAACTGCTTGAGCTAACGCCGGCGCTAACATCTGAACAGCAAACCATTCAAAATAGCATTAAAAGCCAAAATAAAAATGTGATCAGGCTTTTTGAAACTATTAATCAAAATCAGTTGGAAAACGCCGATGACAGAATTAAAGAGCATTTAAAGTTGCGTTTAATTACGCAATTAGAAGCCATTAATTCAGATTCAAAGCAGCTTTTTAACATTGTGCAAAAAGATATTAATATAGCTATTAAGCAACAAGTCACTTTTGTCTTGGTAATATTATCACTTAGTCTTTCGGTATTGCTTTATGGCGCATTTAAACTCGTCAGAATATTTAGAACCTCACTTAACGAAGTTAAATTAGCATTTACCAAAAATCGTTGTGGAAATTATCAAAACATTCAGCTGTCGAATAAGTATGAAGAGTTTGAGAGTATTGCTAATGCTTTTAATGATATGAATACAGAGCTGAGTGAAACAACGGTTTCCTTGGCGTCGATGAAAAAAACTGTTGCAGAAAGAACAAAAGTGCTCGAGCAATTATCTAATACCGATCCATTAACTAAAGTTGCCAACAGGCGAGCTTTGTTTGAGCGAGGTAACGCAGAATTTTCTCGCACACAAAGAACAAAAAACAAATTAACCTTAATCTTGCTTGATTGTGATTTTTTTAAAAATATTAACGATCAGTATGGCCATTTATTTGGTGATCAAGTCTTACAGCATATTTGTGTCGTATGTAGTGAAGAAATTCGAAATATTGACTTTTTTGCCCGCTATGGTGGCGAAGAGTTTATTATCATACTACCAGAAAGTGAGTTAAGTGGCGCAATAAAAACGGCTGCTCGTATTCAATCGTCATTAGCGAATAAAGCAATAGTATTTGAAGAAACTGATGTTTATGTGACGTTAAGTGTTGGCATTTGTGAAATTACTCAACAACATAGAAGCTTTGAGGAGATGATCAAAGACGCAGATACCGCTATGTATAGAGCGAAAGAAAATGGTCGTAATCGAATAGAAGTTATCGACGGCTGTGCAGCTCAATAGCGCCAGCGTTATTTTGTTATGTATTAACTTACACCGCTTGGCAGTAAACTAGCGTGCAAATATAAAAAACTCTCAGTTGAGAAGTTACTTTGTAAATAAAAAATAGTTAACTTATATTTACTCATCTTATTACCCTCATTGTTGCTATGGGGTTCTGTACACAGCTTTTACATTTCTCTGATTTCATCTAAGTTTAGCTAAAGGTAAGTATTACAGCATTATCGAGTTTTTCGTTCATATTTTTAGTTTGATTTTCCTTTAACAATAAGCCATTACTTTGTCAGTTGTGCTTTATGCTCTTGTCACTGCGCACTATGACAGAATGCTTAAATAGCATTTTTTTAATTTTAAAGTAAACTGAATTTCAATTAGTTACGTATGATAAATCAACCGCAAATAATTCAGAATTTAAAAATGAAATCTCATTCTAAAGCCTTAGTGTTATGTATGTTATCTTTTCCAGTTTATGCTTTTTCACAGGGCGTTTCAGGCACTGAAGGTGAGCAAAAAAACAAGTCCAATTTTTCATATGGCTTAGGGGCTAGTGTTAGCACTGAAATCTACAAAGGCTATAGTACGCGAGTCACTCCTTTACCTTTAATCGGGTATAAAGGAGAAAAACTGACCGTCTTAGGGCCATTTATAAGTTACAAAGTAACCCAATATCAAGATTTTACTGTCTCAGCTAAATTAGCCCCTAGATTTCAAGGCTATGATGAGTCAGACAGTGATTTTTTCATTGGCATGAAAGAACGAAAAAACTCTTTAGATGCCGGTTTTGGTATTGAATATGCGCATAATGATTGGAAAGTGGCGTTTACGTCAATGTTTGATGTCTTAGACAGATCAAATGGTGTTGAGGTTAAATCTACTCTTGGACGTAGTTATCGTGTAGGGCCAGTATTTATTGAGCCTTCAGTTTCGTTAAGCTATGTCGATGAAAATCATGTTGATTATTACTACGGTGTCAACGAATCTGAAATTAACCAAGACCGTGAAGCATATCGTGGTGATAGTGCGCTTAATAAAAGTTTAGCACTTTCGGTAGCAACTCCAATGTTCTTTGGTGGACTTACCCGGTTGAACATTGAATATACTTGGTTTGATAAAAACATTACTAATAGCCCATTGGTCGACAGTAATAGTAGCGTTAATTTGATGTTACTTTTTAGCAAAAATTTCTAAATTTTACGCTAAAGTTTGCTAGATTTTTGCAATGATAGTTAATCAAAGCAGAAACCGGTTAATCCAACCGCCTTGGTATATTAAACTTGCTAAGCGTTAGGGCTACTCGATATAAAGTAAAAATTTAGCCCTCACTGGTAAGTGATAATAGGGCTGATAGCATCGCCACTTATCATTATTAAAGGCGAATACATCTAAGCTAGTCTATTGACTTACACTGTTTGCTATCCAGACACTCTGGTATGGTGACAACATTAACACTTTATTTAACTGGTCAATTTTCATCCCACTGATCAATTCGACCCAGCTATCACTTACTATCAAATTCAACTCACCTAAGGGTAAGGCTACTGGCTGGTTTGAGATATTACTAATACAAAATATACTTTGTTTTCGGTTTTGACTTTGTCGCCAAAAACCAAATAGTTGTAGACCTAAGTGTAAGGTAAATTGCGTGGCATTAGGATGAAATGCCGGTTGTTTAATGCGTATATCTAGCAAAGCTTTTAATGCTGATAACACTTTGTTGTGATGTAAATTGTTGTCTGTTAACGCCGCCTCTAAGCGACATTCTTGCCATCGATGACGATTGATGGACCTATTATGGTGAGTGTTAGCTAACTTTTGATAGTCGTTTTGCGTGCCTAACATGCTATGGATATAAATACCGGGTATGCCTTCAAGGGCAAACATTATGGCATGTGCACAAATAAAGCGTTCAAAATTCCACTGATCTTTCCCGTCAACTGTACCTTGTAGAGCATCATAAAGCGCAATGTTCATCTCATAGGCTTTTTGCTCGCCATTGTCTGTGGTGCGCCATGAAATTTTGCCGCCAAAGTTTTCAATCGTATGAATTAAGCTATCAAGCTCTGTGTCGCTTAATAAACCCTCGGCAGGGCGTAAACCAATACCGTCATGTGAGGCAATGAAATTGAAATATAGTGTGCCGTCTTGGGCAGGAGGCATGCTCATTAACCAGCGTTTTAAATATAAACAGTTACCGGTCAGTAAAGTATTGAGCAATAGCGGTGGCAATGAAAAATTATAAATACCATGCGCTTCATTGGCGTTGCCAAAGTAAGTTAAATTCTGGGGGTTAGGAATATTCGTTTCGGTAATGATGATGGCTTGTGGCTCTGCTGCTTCAATTAATGTTCTTAGTAACCTCACCATTTCATGGGTTTGAGGTAAGTTGATACTATTGCTACCAACAACTTTCCATAAAAATGCGATGGCATCAAAGCGAAATATCTTCACCCCGTTATCAAGGTATTGTCGAATAATCGAGGTAAAGGCTTTTAATACTTCTGGCTTACGAAAATCAAAATCAACTTGGTCATGGCTAAACGTGCACCAAACAAATCTTTTACCTTGGGCAGTTTCCACTTCTTTAAGTAATGGTGATGTTCTAGGTCTTACTACCTGGCTTAAGTCATCATCAGGCTGCGCGGTAAAGAAGAAGTCATGCCCTAAACCTTTCGCTTTAATAAAATTCTCAAACCAAGCACTTCGGCTTGAGCAATGATTGATCACCAGATCAGACATTAGCTGATATTGTTGACTGATTTGCGTTATATCCTGCCATGTACCTAATGACTCATTAACCGATGAATAATCAATCACCGAAAAACCATCATCCGAGCTGTAAGGAAAAAACGGTAAAATATGCACACTATTAATGGTGTCTTTCAGATGAGTATCTAAAAATTTCTTTAATGTTTTTAGTGGCGATTGCTCTGGGGCGATAATGCTATCGCCATAAGTGATCAGAATAATGTCATTTTCCGACCAATGATTAGTAAAAGGAGTTGGCGCAGTGACATGACTTTCTAAGCGCATAGTCTCAATCAACGCATCCGCAATATCAGTAGGATCTTGTGCAATCGCAACATCCTGATAAATAGTGTCGAGCTGCTGAATGAGTTTGTTTTTTAACTGTTCAACCTGCACTGGCATAAGCGGTGCTTTCCTTTAATGCTTGACTAAATTCTTGATTATCCAATTCTACTGCTGTTTTTAATTGCGATAAAATATCAGGAATAGCACTAACCACGCGATTCCACGATGGAATGAAAGGCGTTTCCATCGGATTTTCCAAAAAGGTATTACCCGCAGTTAAAATATTTTCGGCGAACATTTCCACGGCTTTTTCTTCGTTATGAATATCGAGTTCAAGACCATTCATCATCGCGTCATTTCGATAGGTTTCAACATAGTCTAAGGCGATGCGATAGTACGTAGCTTTTAAGGTTCTAAACTTTTCGGCGCTGAAGGTTTCACCTTGTGTGGCAAGTTTTCTTATAAAGGCTTTGCTGATATCAATCGACATTTTAGAAAGGCCTCCCGCGGTATTGTCGAGCGACAAATCTTGATGTTTATGGTCGTAGGTGGCGGCAATATCCACTTGGCATAAGCGGTTCGGAGAATAATTGCGATACATTTCAGAGAGTACACCAATTTCCAAGCCCCAGTCACTGGGAATACGAATGTCGTTTAATACATCGCGACGGAACGAAAATTCGCCGGCCAGTGGATACAAGAAACTGTCCATATACTCTAAATAATCACAATGTCCGACAGTTTTTTTCAACGCCTTGATCAAAGGTGTTACCAATAGGCGAGAAACCCGACCATTTATTTTTCCGCCTGCAACTCGTGCATAAAAACCTTTGGAAAATTCATAGTTAAATAGTGGATTGGCAACCGGGTAAAGTAGGCGGTCGAGTAACTCTTTTTCATATGTCAAAATATCGCAGTCATGTAAGGCAATAGACTCTGCTTTACCTGAAGCCAATATATAACCCATGCAGTACCAAACGTTACGGCCCTTACCTAGCTCTTTGGGCGCTAAGCCCAGTGCCTGCAGCTTGGCATCTATTGCTTGTAATCGAGGGCCATCATTCCACAATACGCGGTGATGTTGTGGCAATTGAGCAAAAAATGATAACGCATGTTTATACTGCGCTAAATCAGCTCGGTCTAAACCAATAACAATTTCAGATAAGTACTTTACGTCTTTAATTTTATTAATAATATCAGGTAACGCTTTACCTTCTAATTCGGAAAATAACGAAGGTAAAATAAGCCCTAATGAGCGAATTTTTGAAAACTCGAGTAATTCGGCCGCCATATCTTCAGGCTCACGCTGAGCCAAGTTATGTAATGTCGTCACTGTACCGTTTTGATAGAAGTCAGCCATGGTTTACCTCTTGTTGTATTAAACTAAATTAGATTGCATTAAATATCAGTCGAATTGATGCGCTAAAAGCTGCTGTATTGCATCGGCCCAACCCTCAGGACCGTAGCGTTCGGTTTGGCGAGTTTTATATTGCTGATACAGCGGCGGAAAGTCATGAACAGGTGAGCGTATTTGCACGGCAATGTCGGCAGCTTCTAACATCGGGATGTCGTTTTCGCCATCACCCAAAGCTATCGTATACACAGCGTGGTTAGCGAAATGCTCTCGATATTGTTCGGTTAACCAAATCAGTGCTTGGCCTTTGTCACAGTAGCCACCAATATGCATAAATCTGCCACCTTGAACAACGCTTGCGCCTAATTCAACGAGATGCTCAACAAACAATTTCTTGGTAGCCTCGTCGCCAAGCCATTGCACAGGTTCGCCGTAGTGTCGTTGTTTCGCGCGTTCTGCTTGTGCTAAATCTAGGCCAGTTACTTGGCATAGTTCAGCTGTTGATAAGTTAGAAAAGCCTTGATAATAAGGTTGAAATTTTTCACACTGTTGGCTGAGGATTTCTAACCAGTGTTGATGAGGTGCACAGAAAGATTTTAGCCAATAATTACCGATAGTTTCGGTGTCTGCTGGTTGCGACTTAAAAGTATTAATCGGGATGTAAATGGCGGCACCATTTTCGATAATAAAGGGCGTTTCAAGGTTCAGTTCAGTACGAATAATATCTAATTCAGCCAGTGTTTTACTGGTATTTAAAATAACCGGAATATTAGCGTCATGCAGTTGTTTTAGTGTCGGCTGCGCAGCAGTGGACTGATAGCTATAGTGGTCAAGTAACGTACCGTCAAGATCGCTAAAAATTAGCGCTTTTTTAGCACTCATACATCTACCCCTACAGGGATTTTTGTTATATTTCTCGCATGATCTAAATAAAAAATAGCATCAGCTGACTGCGAGATAGTATTGCAGGCCTGCACACTCAGCCTTTGAAAATACTGTGTGAAGTTTAAAACTCCAGCAGGCTCCATGACCTTAGAATTTGCTAGGCCAACATTTTTGTCCTGCAGTTTTTGTTCTTGCTCTAAGCGCCACTTGTAAACACAGTCAAATGACGGGGCTTGTAGTGCTAACCAAAAATCCATTTCTTTATACAAAGGTTGGTAACCATTTTTTAGCTGTTGATTAACATAATTTCGCCACTGGCCATTCACATCGTGTCTAAATTCTAATTCGTTAACTGGGGCTGCTAGTTGCTGATCAGTTTGCGGCTTGACGCCCCAACACCAGCCTTCTAATAAAATAATATCTACTGGCTTTTTAATAATCGGCCATTGGCTTTCGGGATAAGGTTCGTCGGTTGCTTTATTAAATCGCGGAATAGTAAAGTCAGTTTGCTTGGTTTTTAACTGTTTTAATGTTTGCTTTAGCGCAGCTATATCGTGAGTGCCGGGCACGCCTCGTGTCGCTAATAAGGGATGAACTTCACGTGCCAGTTGCTGGCGTTTTGCACCGGTCAGATAAAAGTCATCTAATGACATCACTACAGTGGTTAATTGATATGTTGTCGTTAAATATTCAGCAAGATAATCCGTTAACGTTGACTTGCCACTGCCTTGGCAACCATTGATACCAACAAAAAAAGCGTCGTCATGCTGGGTAAACCGGCTAAATATCTGCTCGGCGAGCGGTTGGTAGTGCTCTTTTGCCGTGAATTTAAATGTTTCAGGCAATTTATGGTGTTTAATAAAAGTTGAAAGCATAATTTTCACTGTCGCTAAAATATTCATTATGGTTGATATTATACGTTCAACTCTTGTGCCATTATCTTTTTTATGGATAAGTTGACTGTAATTGCCTGTAAAATAAAAGGTATTTATTTCTATCGCTGAAGGCTAAGTCATTTGAAAATTAAGGGAATTGCACTAAAGTAAGCCATTGCATTGTTTTGGTGCAATATAGAGTGTGCGAGAAAAGTAATAAATATTGTTAAAGTAAATATGACTAAACCGGTAAGCAGATAAATTTATTGTTGGGAAAGTAAACTTTTTACCTGATGACGACGTAAGATTAATTACATACTTAGGAGGAATTTACTATGCAATGTAAGCCAACCATACTCGGTGTTGCCGATGCGAGACATTATTTAGTCGGTGCGACCGACAGTGAAAACAATTTTATTGCCTTACCCTGTTTACCAGCCATTGAGATGTGTAATTCTTTGCATTTAGCTAAGCAATTACTGCGCGATAATAATATTAATGTTGTTCAGCTAACCTTAGAGTCAGCCTACGATGAAATGTGTGGACTGCCCAGCACAAAGGCAATCACACAGACCTTATTTCTATAAATTAACGGATGCAACGCTATGAAGCTTTCTCAATACCTTTATGTGTTCAATCAAATTGTTTCAGAGGGCGAAAAGCATGATGATAAATATTGTTTGCATGGGCTGACTGCTTGGCATGACTTAGACGGTTATACCTGTTACCTAAGCTATAATGAAGTGACGATGTCGATGTACTTTCATGGCCGCTTTGCATTCGATTGTGAAGACGAGGCTAAGTTAAAGTCGTTTAATAAGCTGGTGGAAAAAATATACTCGCCATCAGCGATGAATAAAGCTTAGGTACTGTCATGATAGATTTGGGCGATGCGCCTTGGTACATCACGAATGATGCTGTTATGGGCGGCTTATCTCAAGGAAAAGTACAACAGGCTGAGCAGAAGGTCATGTTTTTCGGCACTATATCAATTGAAAATAATGGCGGATTTACCAGTACCTTCAAGCCTATAAAAGCATTAGCAAAAGAAATTACCACCATTAAGCTGTGTGTTCAAGGTGATGGCAACGACTATCAACTACGTTTGAAATCTCGTGTTATGGACTTTCCTCTTGCTTATAAAGTGATGCTTTCAACGCAAGCAGGGCAAAGCTTATGTTATCAATTTAATTTAAAAGATTTTACAGCAACGCATCGTGGCAGAGTAATTGATACTGCACCAGTATTGTTAGCAAGTACCATAACCGAAGTTGGATTCTTAATCGCCAATAAGCAACCGAACCCCTTTGCTTTAGAAATTTTCAGCATTGAATTTAGTTAGGAATATCATGAATAAAGTGAGCCCGAAAGCACTACTTCACAGTAAGTGGACCAAAATAACCGTAGAGAACAAAGAAAAGCACTTTGCCATTACCAAATTAACCTTTGATGAAGAGCAGCGCGTTACTGCCTGTGTTATCGAAGCAGTGATTAATAATAATGAATATCTCATTAATTGGCGTGACCTAAAAGACAGCAAACAATGGAAAATAGGTTGGCAGTAGTAGCTTTTATATCTGCGTTCTACTCTCACTTTCAAATTACCAAGGTATTTTCTTGCCTTGCCAATCCAAATAACTCGCCTGACCATCAACAACAGCTGACTCAACAATAGCCAGTAATTGGCTAGCAACGAACTGGCTATTGAATAATTTGCCTTGTGGGACATTTTTTTGAAAGGGTTTCGATAATGGGCTATCGGTAGTGCCAGGGTGAAAAGAAATTAACTTTATGTTTTTAGCTCGTCTTGCTAGTTCAACCGCGGCAGAGGTAACGAGCATATTCATCGCCGCTTTTGACGCTCTATAGCTATACCAACCACCTAGTTTATTATCGCTAATACTGCCAACGCGGGCACTAAATATTACCACTTTACATTCATGCTTTGTGGCCAATAATGGCGTTAAATGTTTTAACCACAACATAGGCGTAATGGTATTAGCGGTCAGGGTTTCAATAAACATCTCTGCAGAAAAATCTTCTAAGCGTTTTTCTGGCTGACAACGCTCATTGTGCAAAATACCGTGGCAAATAAATACCTGGGTAATAGTCACAGGCATGCTGGCTTTTAGGTTTTCTACCGCTTGGTTAATCGCTTGTTCTTGATAGTTATCAATACTAATAACTTTGGCATTAACGAATTGTTCTTGTTGATAAAAGCTACAATCACGGCTAATAACAATCAGTTGTCTGGTTTCATCATTAATAACTTGCGCTGCAATGGCTTTCGCTATTTCACTATTAGCGCCAATGATCAGCGTGGCATGTGATGTCATCTTTACTCCTTTGTTTGAGTGCTAGTTGATAGCGAGAATTCATTATCACTAACGTAATACGAAAAAGTGTCGCGATGAGATCAGCAGTGGGCATTTAACCTGAATCTAGAATAATTGTATAATTTTGCCCATAAAGAGAACTCTTCAACTCAGATATTAGGGCTTACAGCTAAATAGGAATAAATTAATTAAAGCTTTTAGATCATAAATGGTGATAAAACTATCACAAACTTTACAAATTGCCAGAAAATAAAGACAGGGAATGTACGCTAAGCGGACTTTAGTTTTAAAGCCATGCTCTGTATTTATAATGTCTTGTATTACAAAACATAGGCGACTGTTTATATAAAATTTTGGGTTTACTTCATTTCGTCCAAAGAAAAAATTAAACGCTTTATTTGTAGGTAATATGGTAATGTCTGTAAGTAATTGTTATTGAAGTATTAAATAAGGTGAGGGAGCTTTTATTATGAGTGGCTAGTTACTATTCAGCTACACGTCGTAGAATAAATTAAACCGTTCGACGTTTTTCTACCTATTTATATAAACTACGACAGTGGTATTTTAGGCTTTAAGAAACTAAAAACTTGGCTGATTACATCGCCACAGAGAATATTTAGGTCTATATTATTTGGACTTCGTTTGCCATAAAGTAGAGAGTAAAAGCATAATTATGTTAGAGACAGTTCACGGAAAATTTTCGGTATATCGGCAAGGAAATACAGTTTATTGCGATTACTCTGAAGGGTTTAATATTGCCGGCGTAAAGGCAATTACCGAAGAGATATTAAGGGTCGCAAAGCCACTTAAACAATGGGTTTTGTTGCAGTGTCCAGAGCCAAGTGCAGGCATTACATACGATGCTATAGAATTGATGTACCAATGTTATGTGTCATTACAAAGGGCAGGATGCTTAGCGGTAGGTTTGCACGAAAATAGCATTTACGTACATTCAGGTCGATTTAGCAAGGATGGTGAGCTCAGGATGCCAATTGTTATCGACAAAGACATTCCTAAGCTTACTGACTTTCTAAATCAAACATTAGAGAAACATAACATAAGGTAAGGTGAGCTTAGACTACTTCACAATTAAGTCTTAAATTTTGACTACTTTTCTCTAAATTTGATCAAGGTTTTACAAAAAACTAAGGGCTTCTTTGCGGCATTAGCGTACTGACAGGAGGTTTATTTCAAAGATTAAGGACAATCACAAAACGTCACTAATATATTGAATTCACTCATTAGCTGACGCGTTTCTCATTATTTATGACGTTCGACTTAATAAAGCTGATTTAACTTGAGCATAGGTTACTTGGCAATATGCTTGATGATCTCATTGCTGATAAAGCTTATACGCTGCGCTCTATGTGAATATTGGTTATGGCAAATATAGAGCGGCTCAGTAATAGTTTCAGCCAGATGATGTATGTTAATTAACCCTTGTTGATGAAAAGCCAAAGCAGCATAGAGCGGTAATACCGTAAAGCCTAACCCCAAGCTCACGGGCGCTAAAATTAAGCTTATTTGATTAGAAAATCCTTTATGTTGAAACTGGCTGATATGACTAAACTCGGTAAAGTTTTTCTGTAATAGTAAATTAGCGTGATGAGCTGCATCAGGGTGATCAATAAAGCCGAGTTCTTTCAATATTGGCCAAGTAATTTGGCTAACAGCGGCTGGCGTTACTAATACTAAAGGCTCAACGCCAATAGCTGTGCTATTGATACGATGATCTTGTGGCTTTTTAGTCACTAAACCGATATCGATGTTACGTTCAATTAACGCCAGCTCAATACTGTGATTGGGCGCAAAGGTATAATCCAGTGATAATTTCGGGTGCGTTTGTTGAATAGCGATTAACTGTGGATATAGCTTAAGACCGATACTGCCGGGCGAAGAAACCCGTATATTGCCAATGTGGGCGTCATCTTGTTTGATTGACTGTGCAAGATCATCACTTTTTTCCAGTAACAACTTTCCCTGCTGATATAACCGTAAGCCTTCATCGCTTAAGGTAAAAGATTTACCCTCCCTGAGCAAAAGCGTCACCGCTAATTGTTGCTCAAGTTTTTTAATATGCTGGCTGACTCCTGATTGGGTCATAAACAAAGTCTCAGCTGTTTTGGTGAAATGGCCAACCTCAGCCAAGGTACAAAATGTTTTTAACCAATTTAGATTTATCATAACAAAATGTACTCATATCGATAATAAATGATAATTTTTTGTATTTTATCAGCTAGGCTATACTTTTGCTATCAACGTTAGCGAGGAAAAAACATGAGCAAAGCATACCCAAGAACATTTTCACATATCGGCATCTCAGTACCGAGCGTAGAAAAAGCAGTTAAGTTTTATACCGAAGTACTTGGTTGGTATTTAATTATGGAGCCAACTGAGGTTGTTGAAGACGACAGTGCCATAGGCGTGATGTGTACCGATGTATTTGGTGCTAATTGGGACAAATTTAAAATCGCCCATATGTCGACAGGTGACCGTGTTGGTGTGGAATTATTTGAATTTAAAAACCAAGAAAATCCAGAAAACAATTTTGAATATTGGAAAACCGGTGTATTTCACTTTTGTGTTCAAGATCCAAATCTAGAAGAATTAGTCGAAAAAATTGTTGCCGCCGGTGGTAAAAAACGTATGGCTGAGCCACGCTATTATTATCCAGGTGAAAAGCCTTACCGTATGATTTACATGGAAGACCCGTTTGGTAATATTTTAGAAATTTATAGCCATAGCTATGAACTAACCTATGCCGCTGGCGCATACCAATAAGTTGATGGTGATAGGTTACCAGCGCTAGATTCTCTGCCCTAAGGTATGGAATTTAGGCAGTACATGAAATAAAGTGGTCTAGGAATAGCTTGTTAAAGACCTCGGTCATAAAGAATAACCCATAAAGGCTGGGAATTGGTAACTGCGTTTTAACAACGCGTCCAAACAAAGAATAGTTGGCTTTTGTTACTTGTCACTAACTTAGCCAACATTAACTTTCAGCTTACGACATTAATTTTTTCATTGCATGGAGGCTCATATGAATAAACGGATCATTAATAAAAGAATTTTCATGCTAAGTTTCTTACCTGTTCTGGGTTTACTCTTTACCTTTCTTTTAAATTTTATTGCTGGACCTGGGTATACAAACACGATAAATCAAGGTGCAATTTACCTATTTACTAAGGGGGCTTTTGTTTGGTCAGTGGTGGCATTTTTTACCGGTATATTTATGTATTCAAAATGTAGTTCAATGAATCACATGAAATTTATCCTTGGCGTTTTATCTGTTACTTTAGGTGTCGCTATGCCGTGGATCATCGGAATGTCATAGTAATAAACAACATATTTTAACTGCCACCCGAACGGTTTGTCGGTTTCGATTTACTGCAGTATTTAAGCAATATCTATTCAGGCTGTTATTCGGCAGAGACATAACGAGGAATACGTGAGAACACTACTAATATTATCGCTATTTACATCATCAGTATTTGCAGAAAAGCCAGATCTAGCTACTTATTCTACCGCTTTAGATTTCGCTCAGGTTACTGATGTGCTTGCGACGCAAAAATCTGATGGTAGCTGGTGTTTTGGCACGTCAGTTCGACATAATGACCAAGGTTGGGACCACTACGCTGATGGTTGGCAGGTGACTGATCTTGACGGCAATGAAATGGCTTTTCGTTTACTGGGTCATCCTCATGATAATGAGCAACCATTTACCCGCAGCCAGTGTAATATCAATATACCATCAGAAATTTCTCAGGTAATTGTCCGGGCCAAGTGCAATAAACATGGCTACGGCGGTAAGCCATTTGTGGTTAACTTAAACAAGCGTTAGCGCACTACTGTTTTTGCTAATTAAGATAATTTACGCACTCATCTAACATCATGAGGTGAGATCGCTAGCGCTTGCTTTCACCTTGCAATATCTGTTTGTTAACTCGTTGCTATCTTCATCACATTATGGATGAAATAATTATTTCATCAGACTAATCCAAATTCCTATTACTTACGTATTGTCGGTTAACATGCAACATCTTTGTGACAAAAAACGTGACCAAACCGAGTTTAAGCCTAATGAATAACCCAACCTTAGTTAACCTACTTGGCTTTAATGCCATTTGGTTCGGGCTTATTTTACTTGGCAATGTTTTTATACCTATTGCAGCGGTTATGCTGCTGCTTCATCTGTACTACCAAGCAGATAAAAATGAGTTGGTGCTTATTTTGATTGTTGCGGGTGTGGGAGTGCTATTAGATAGTACTTTAATTTATTTTGGTATTTTTGTGTTTCCCGATTCTGCCCAGCTGCCATTTTGGCTAATTACTCTCTGGTTTTGCTTTGCTGCTACGGTGCGTCACAGCTTAGGTTTTTTGGCAAATTCTAAAATATTACAATGTTTGATAGGTGCTATTTTTGCGCCGTTAAGTTACTTGGCTGGAGCAAAGTTTTCTGTGGTATATATCACACCATCGTTTGAGTTGAGCTACCTATTACTTGCGTGTTTATGGGGGCCGTTAATGGTGCTTATTTTTGCTATCAGTGGTTGGCTTCAAATCGAGGAGAAAAACCATGTTACGCAACTTTAGTTACGGTGTTTTTTTGATGATGATGCTTGGCACAATGTGTTCAAGCGCCCAAGCAAGTAACGATATTGCAGCTGACAATGATAAGCGCATGACCCAATGCCGAACGACTGAGCAAACTCCCGTAGCAACAGATGAATTAATGCCGTCGATTACTAAGCAACATTTTCAGTTGCTAGGTAGCGCTAAATTCTCGGTATTGTTCTGGGATATCTACCAAAGCACATTATTAACCAGTGATGGGCAAGCACCGTTTAGTAATGCTTGTCAGCATGCGCTGTTTGAAATACGTTACCTGCGTGATATTAGTAAAAAAGAATTGCTAGACAACACTATTGAGCAATGGCGACATTTATCGCTGAAAGAACAAGATTATCAAACGTTCGTCCCTATGCTAGAAAATATTTGGCCTGATATCCAAGCAGGTGATCAACTGTCAATGTTAAGCCAAGCAAACAAAACAATATTTTATTTAAACCGGCAAAGCATTGGTGAAATTGACAGTGCCACTTTCGCTCAGCTATTTCTTGCTATTTGGCTCGATGAAAACACTAGCGAGCCGAAATTGCGTCAGCAACTACTTGGAGAGTTAATATGAAATGGCTTTATAAACTCAGTGCTTTTGCCGCGCTGATATTGTTGTTATCTAGCTGCACAACTCAGTTAAAAGATTATCAAGCAAGCTCACCAGAACTTGATATTCAGCAGTACTTCTCGGGCAACCTTATTGCCTGGGGCATGGTGCAAGATTATACCGACAATGTTACTCGCCGATTTTGTGTGGAGATTGATGGCCAATGGCAGGGTGATAATGGCCTGTTAAAAGAAGTGTTTTATTTTGCTGATGGTGAAATAAGCTATCGTAATTGGCAGCTTAAAAAGCTCCCACAAGGTAAATATCAAGGTAGTGCGGAAGATGTTGTTGGCGAAGCTTTTGGCCAGCAAGTCGGTTTTGCCTTTCAATGGCAATATGATTTGCTAGTGCCAATTGACGGCGACACCATAGAATTTTCGCTTGACGATTGGATGTATCAAATAGATGAATATCGGGTTTTTAATCGCACAAAAATGAAAAAATTAGGCGTTACTCTGGCAGAAATAACCTTGTTTTTTGACAAACAAACACCCGGAAAAACTTGTCGATAAAGCGCTGAAATTTTTAGAGAAATACCCTGCTGTGTGAAAAGAGAATTTACTAATACTAGCTGTGTGTCCTTTGCCCCTATTACGCAATAAATTAGCTGTAGGGGCTTTTTTTTGTCTGCTTTTTGAACGTTTTTCAATCACTACTTAATTTCATCATTGGCTTACTAAAACCCTCTAGTAGATTTATGCCTTAAATTAACGTCACAGAAGTTATTGTAACCATTACTTTTCGTTAGTCCAATTTATTCATTACGGTGATTAATGCCCCAAGGTTCAGGTAAAAAAATAAAAAAAAATAATTAACATAATTTGTGATCTGTAGATATTTTAGCCTCGTAGATTTATCTGTAATTCAAACGCGAAGCAGTCCAAAGAGAAAAATTCAAACGAGAGGATATACAGGTGAAAAATTTAAAACTCATAGGCTTAAGCTTAGTCAGCTTGTTATTTTTACAAGCGTGTAACGATGATGATAAAAAAGAGGTCGTTGTTACGACACCACCGCCAGTAGTAAACACGATAGTTGATGTCGCGGTAGCTGATGGTAATTTCACGACACTTGTTGCTGCGCTTCAAGCGACAGGGCTAGATCAAACGCTAGCCGATACTAATGCTAGTTTTACGGTATTTGCTCCAACAGACGATGCCTTCGCGATGCTTGGGCAAGACACTATTGATGCCTTGTTAGCCGACACTGATACTTTGTCTAATATTTTAACTTACCATGTTATTAGCAGCGAAGTTAATGCCGCAGCAGCAGTCGCCAGTGCAGGAACCACGGTTGAAGTGGTTAACGGTGATAGTATTGCTCTATCACTTGACGGTGATAATTTATTGATTAATACAGCCACAGTTATCATGACTGATATCCAAACGGATAACGGTATAATTCATGTTATTGATGCGGTGTTAATGCCACCTAAAGCTAAAGGCGAGCCAACAATGAATATTGTTGAAACAGCTGTTGCTGCAGGTAACTTCACTACTTTGGTGGCGGCATTACAAGCCGCAGACTTGGACGGTGCACTTGCTGATGAAACAAAAACCTATACGGTGTTTGCTCCAACCGATGCGGCTTTTTCTACCATAGGTTCACAGACAATTAACGCTTTGCTAGCTGATACACAAGCGCTGAGCAATTTGCTATTACAACATGTTGTTGCTGGTGAAGTACCCGCTGTTACAGCTTATACGCTAAATGGTCAGTCGGCTGAGACTTTATCGGGCGCAGAAATAGCAATTAGCATCAACAGCACTAACGATAGCCTGCACTTCGGCGGTGCCAATGTTGTTGTTAAAGATTTATATACAACTAATGGCATTATTCATGTTATTGACATGGTGATTGTTGGCGATGCAACGCTACCAACACCAGCAGAAAATATAGTTGATATCGCTGTTGCTAGTGACAGTTTCACCACTTTGGTTGCAGCATTACAAGCAACAGGTTTAGACACGGTATTAGCCAATGCTGATAATGACTTTACTGTTTTTGCACCAACAGATGCTGCCTTTTCTTTATTAGGTCAAGACACGATTAATGCACTACTAGCTGATACGGATACTTTACGTAATATCTTGTTATATCATGTGGTTTCAGGTGCAACTGTGCTACAAGATGCTGCTGCTGTGATTGCCCAGTCTGATAATAGCATGGTCACTATGGCCAATGAGCAGATGGCAAGCTTATCACGAGCTGATGCGGATTTGTTAATCAATAAGTCTTCGATATCAACGACTAATATTATGGCCGGTAATGGTGTTATTCATGTTGTTGACCAAGTGATTCTTCCCCCTACCGTTAAAGTTGACTCTAACCTGACAATTGTTGATGTTGCCGTTGCAGATGATAATTTCTCTACTTTAGTTGCCGCACTTACTGCTGCTGACTTAGTTGAAACTTTAGCAAATGAAGACGCCACATTTACTGTTTTTGCACCGACAAATAATGCCTTCGCAAAAATTGAATCGTCAGCATTGCAAGCTTTGTTGGCAGATACTGCAGCCTTGAGTAATGTACTGTTAAAGCATGTTATTAGTGATGTAGAAGTTAATGCGTTATCGAGCTACGCGGCCAATGGCACTAATGTTGAGGCTGCGAATGGCGACGAGCTTAATATCGCTTTAGTTAATTTTACTCATACCACCAATGCCAGTAATGATGAAGTTGCCTATGATAGTGCTGCCCAATTACTGGTTGGCGGTATGAACTCTGCTAGTAATGGTCATACCTTGTATGTTTTTGATAATGACTTAGGTACGGCTGGTAGTATGTGTAATGATGCGTGTGCCAATACTTGGCCTCCAGTACTTGTTACCGACAGCGAAGTTAGCAATATTAAAGGTTTAGGTATGGTGATGCGTGACGATGAGACTATGCAAGTGACTTACCTTGGCCGCCCACTTTACTTCTATAGCGGTGATGCTCAGCCTGGTGATATGAACGGACAAGGTGTTGGCAACTTATGGTGGAAAGTAGACCAAGAACAAGTTGCGCTGCAAGTTCAAGGCTCAAACGTAATCATGACTGATATTTACACTAAAAATGGTGTGATTCATGTTATTGATACGGTTATTACTGACTAATTACCGACGATTTACTCCCAAGCAGTTCTTTGCCCCTACATTAGGGGCATTTTTTTGATCGTTTTTTGCCTTTGCAACGTATAACAAGTATTAATCCATTAATCTTATTTGTTATAACGCTATGCCAACGATTAACTTACCTATCTTTCCACTGTCGATATTTTTGTTACCTGACGGGGTCACACGCTTACGTATATTTGAAGCTCGCTATTTGAAAATGGTATCAATGGCAATGAAAAATAACGGCTTTGTAGTACTCCCGATAGCTAATGAAGAGCAAGTCGAAGACAAATTAACCGGTAGTTGGGTGGAAATTATTAATTTTGACCAAAGTGACGATGGCTTACTGCTAATTGATGTGCGCTGTAAAGAGTTAGTTGAGGTTAAAGACATGAGCCAGGACAAAGATAACCTGCATCATGCGAATGTCAGCCCTAAAAGCCACTGGCCAGAGGTTAGTGTTGATGAAAGCACCAATAAATTTTCTCGTTCACTCAATAAGCTTTTTATTGAAAACACTGAACTCAGTGCGCTCTACAAAGACAAGCACCTCGAACAAGCAAGCTGGGTGGTGGCACGTTGGCTAGAGCTACTGCCGGTGAATATCGATGAGAAACGCTTATTTGTAGAGTCAGGCTCATTTGATGCCGCGAAAGAGTTTTTACAAGGAATCATTTTAGCCGAGTAATAACTGTTTTAAATGAACCATAACTGTTGTTGAAAAATAAAATGAAAAAAAGTGATCTCAAGCTACTTTTGCTGCGTATAAGTTAATATCAGTGAAATAATGGGTAAGAATTATGCAGTCTGTTCATTCAGAGTTGCCAAGTCATCAAACAGCTGTTACATCTAGTAGCATGACTAATAAAATCGATCATTCCCAACTTTGTCAATGGCTTAAATCAATAGCGGTTGATAGAGACAAACAAGCCTTTACTGGCGTGTTTAAATTTTTTGCACCTAAAATTCAGCGCATTGCTCAAAGTAAACTGAACAATGAAGCACTTGCCGCTGAAGTTTTGCAAGACACTATGAGCAATGTTTGGCGTAAAGCACATTTATTTGATGACAGTAAAGGTGCCGCCACAACATGGGTATATACCATCATGCGTAACGTTACCTTCGATCTATTGCGCAAAATGAAAGCCAATAAAGAAGACAACCTCAGTGATGATATTTGGCCATTGGCTGAAGCATTAAACACCGAAGATGATAGCTTTAGTGACCATATTCAAAGTCGTAACTTACTCGGTGTTATTGAAACTTTACCTGAGAACCAGCAACAAGTTGTTAAAGGGTTTTATTTTATGGAGATGTCGCAAGAGCAACTTGCAGTACATCTCAATTTACCACTTGGCACGATAAAATCACGGCTTCGACTTGCCCTTGGCAAACTAAAGTTGAAACTTGGAGAACATCATGATTAAACACCACCCTACATTTTCCATGTTACAAAATTTTGTTGATGGTGACTTACCGGCTTCACTGGCTGCAGGTGTAGCAATGCACGCGGGCATGTGCCCTATGTGCCAACAGAAAATAATACAGTTAACTGAACAAGTGGCTGAGGCAAATTTTGAAGAAAGCAGCGACCTTGACTTGTTTACCAATGATGCAGACATGAAAACTGCTGAATTAGATTTTGACGATATCATTGGAGAAATTACCGCATCAGATGATGTTGAGCCAATGAAAGCCGCTAGCATTGAGCGCTCGGTTAGCTTTAAAGGCACACAGTATGTTTTACCCAATGTGCTACGTAATATGTCGTTAGGAAAAACCGCTCAAATTGGTAAATTATCGCGAGCACGCATCTTGTTAGATGAAGGCGAAATTCATACCAATTTACTACATATTGGTGCTGGTGGCTCAATACCGGAACACACACACAAAGGTTTTGAGCTAACCTTACTATTAGCAGGGACCTTTGCTGATGAACAAGGTGAGTATGTGCAAGGTGATTTTATCATGTTGGATAAACGCCACCAACATCAGCCAGCTACTGAGTTAGGCTGTCTTTGCTATACTGTAGCCAACGATGCCCTACATTTTACCCAAGGTATCAATAAGTTACTTAATCCTATTGGCTCTTTCATTTATTAATTGAGATGACTATGCATAAAAATTTCACCAAAGAAGATATTCATATCGGTATCAGTGCTTGCTTAATTGGCGAAAAAGTTCGATTTGATGCGAGTAACAAGCCGTCAACTTTTTGCATACATGAGTTAGGTCAGCACGTAACTTTCAAAGGTTATTGCCCGGAAGTGGCTGTAGGCTTACCAATACCTCGACCAACGATACGGTTGATTAAAGACGAACAGATGATCAAAGTATCACGCCCTGACGGCTCCGGTGACGTAACAAGTGCCATCAAAGCTTATGGTAAAAAAGTCGCGTCGATGTCGAAAAATCTTAGCGGTTATGTGTTTTGCGCTAAAAGCCCTAGCTGTGGTATGGAGCGTGTTAAAGTTTACTCGCCGACAGGTGACCCTTTACAAGCAAAGGGTATTGGTGTGTTTTCACGAGAAATTATGAAAGCCAATCCATTGCTGCCATGTGAAGAGAATGGCCGTTTAAATGATCCTATTCTGCGTGAAAATTTTGTTGCCCGTGTTTACGCTTATCGTCATTGGCAAGCGTTGGTTGAGTCAGGTATTAGCAAACATAAACTGACCAGTTTTCATGCGCAATATAAGTATACCGTTATGAGTCATAATCTGATTGCTTATAAAGAGTTAGGGCGATTATTAGCGCGTGCAGATTTAGCAGTTGAGGATATGGCGGAACAATATATTAGTGGCTTGATGAGGGCGTTAACGATAAGAGCAACGCGGAAAAACCATTCTAATACCCTGTCACATATTCAAGGTTATTTCTCAAAGTACTTAAATAAAGAACAACGAAAAGAGTTATTAGCACAAGTTGATGCTTATCGTAAAGGCATAGTGCCTTTGATGGTGCCACTGACCTTGGTTAATCATTATTTGTTAGCTCATCCTAATGATTACTTAGCTCGACAAGCGTATTTAAATCCTTATCCTGAATCGTTAAAACTGAGATACGGTTATTAACCCACTTTATTATTAAGGAATATCCTTGTTACTTTGGTTTCGCAACGATATTAGAACACACGACAATCCGGCTTTAGATTATTTTCTGGCACAAAGAAACGGCTTACTTCCGAGTAAAGCTGTTTTTTTTGTCAGCGAAAAGCAATGGCTAACTCATGATTGGTCGACGATAAAAATCGATTTTATCAAGCGCCATGTTAATGCTCTTGCGCAGCAGTTGTTGGCATTCAATATTAGCTTAGAGGTTGTGCATTGTGATGATTTTGCTGAGCAAATTTCATTTTTACAGCACTATTGTCAGCAGCATAATATTAAGCAAGTGGTGGCGAACCAAGAGCTTGAAGTTAATGAAAATCAACGCGATAAACTTTGCTTGGAAAAGGGCATTCCCTTATGTCTATTTGAAAGTGACGTCATTGTTGCAAAAGGCAAAGTGCTCAACAAAACGGGTGAAATGTATAAGGTATTCACCCCGTACAAGCGGTCTTGGCTAACGTACGTGCGACAGCATGGTTTTGACTACCTTGGTAAGCCAAACTCAGTTGCGGCAACCGTGTTAACAGAGCAAGAAAGCGCTAAGTTAATGCCACTTTTAGTTTGTACCGGAGAGTCGGATCTATGGCCGCTAGCTGAGCAGGTTGAACAACAGGTTATTCCTGAGTTTTATGAAAATAAAGTTGCAAGTTATGGAGAGAAACGTGACTTTCCTGCTATTAAAGCAACGTCTGGCTTATCACCTTATTTAGCGATAGGTGCGATTAGCCCACGTTATTTATTGCTGTTATTTCTACAACGCTTTCCTGATATTTTAGTCGCATCTGACAGCCCAGAATTTACTTGGTTAAATGAACTCATCTGGCGTGAATTTTACCGTAATCTGCTTTTCCATCAGCCAGAATTATCAAAACATCAATGTTTTAATCCGAAGTATCGCTCGGTAATTTGGCCTAATAACCACGCGCACTTTAATGCTTGGTGTGAAGGGAAAACGGGTTATCCTTTGGTGGATGCCGCGATGAGACAGCTTAATCAAACGGGTTGGATGCATAATCGATTGCGTATGGTGGTGGCGAGCTTTTTAACCAAGCATCTGTTGATTGATTGGCGCTGGGGCGAAAAATACTTTATGCAGCGACTTATCGATGGTGACCTAGCGGCTAATAACGGCGGTTGGCAGTGGGCGGCGAGTACCGGCTGTGATGCTCAACCTTACTTTCGAGTATTTAATCCGATAAGGCAAAGCGAAAGATTTGATCCAAAAGGACAGTTTATTCGTAAATATATTCCAGAGTTAGCGCAATTGCCGGATAAAGAAATTCATTTTCCACATGTCTATCTTGCTAAGCATAATTTAAAAAATTATTGGCCGGCAATCGTAGATCATAAACAAGCGAGATTGGCTGCTCTTGATTTTTATCGTTAGGCGGTAACCGTGAAATAACTATCACGAAATAAGTGAACGGATACGCTATTCCCTTTAAATTGCAAAATGAAGAGTTCTTATGTCAAAGCAAGTAACAAACAGCATTGATGAAGTAAGTGAGTCAAGCGCGCATGCTGCCTGGTTGACTAATTTTATCGAAATATATCAACAGCTTTCAGTCAATAATTTACACTTGCTTGGCGATATTTATCATCAGGATATTATTTTTATTGACCCAATGCATCAATTAAGTGGTTTTGAGCATTTACGTGACTATTTCAGCAAGCTTTTTCAGCAGTTGAGTTATTGTGAATTTAAAATTGAACAAGTAATAGCGCAAGAATCAGAAGCCGCCATTTATTGGCAAATGAGCTACCAGCATCCACGCTTAAACTCTGGCGAAGTCGTTTTTGTTCAGGGTAGTTCGCACATTAGAGGCGAGGGTGATAAAGTCATTTTTCATCGCGATTACCTAGACTTAGGTGCTATGCTTTATGAGCAGTTACCCTTGTTTGGGCGCATTATATCTTGGCTTAAACACCGAGCATCAGCATAATGAGTACGCAAAATACTGTGCTGATCACAGGCGCTACCTCAGGTATTGGAGAGGCATTATTACAGCAATATTTAGCTAACGGCTATCGTGTTATTGCTTGTGGTCGTAATAAAGAAAAATTGACCCAATATGAGCAAGACAATAGCAATGTCATTGCTTTAGCGTTTGATATCACCGACAGTCAGCAAATTCATCAAGCGGCTAGTAAGCTAGCTGAAATAGAACGTATTGATATTCTTCTCCTCAACGCGGGTGATTGTCGTTACATTGATGATGTAAAGGCATTTGATGGGCAATTATTTGCAGATGTTATTGCGACAAACTTACAATCGCTTGGTTATTTATTGCAGTGCTTTTTACCTAAGGTTGGTGCTGGTGGACAAGTAGTTTTTGTTAGCTCGAGTGCAACGTTATTGCCTTTTCCGCGAGCCGAGGCTTATGGCGCATCTAAAGCGGGTATCGACTACCTAGCGAATAGTTTGCGGATAGATTTAGCCGCACAAAATATTGCTGTTACTTTAGTGCACCCAGGGTTTATTAAAACACCATTAACTGACAAAAATGATTTTCCTATGCCATTTTTACTTTCTAGTCAGCAAGCTTCTAGCCGTATTTATAATGGTGTTAAAGCGAAAAAATCTTATCTACATTTCCCAAAAAGGTTAACGTTGCTGATGAAATTATTGGCATTATTACCCGATGCTATTTGGCAAAAATTGATTTTAAAGAGTGAAAAATAATGAAAAATATTGCGGTAATTGGTACCGGTATATCGGGTTTAACGTCGGCTTATTTATTGGCTAAGAAGCACCGAGTAACTGTTTTCGAAAAAGCGGCGAGCATTGGTGGTCATACTGCAACGGTTGATGTTGAACTTGATAATAAAAGCTATGCCATTGATACCGGTTTTATAGTTTTTAATAATAAAACTTATCCCAACTATTTAGCGTTATTGGCTGAGATTGGTGTTGGAAAGCAAGAAACTGAAATGAGTTTTTCAGTGCATAATACAAGCACGGGCATGGAATATAATGGCCATAATTTAGACACATTATTTGCTCAGCGACGTAATGTTTTCAAGCCAAAATTTTGGTTACTAATTAGTGACATTCTTAAATTTAATAAATTGTGCAAACAAAGCTTTCAAACCAAAAACTATACCGAGCAATTAACCTTAGGTGAGTTTTTAAACGAACATCAATTTAGTGATTATTTTTCCGAGCATTATATTTTGCCAATGGCGGCCGCTATTTGGTCGAGCTCTTTGGCAGAAATGGCACAGTTGCAGTTTCATTTTTTTGTTCAGTTTTTTCATCACCACGGCTTATTGAATATAGCCGACAGGCCACAATGGTATGTTGTGCCGGGGGGCTCAAGAAGTTATTTGGCACCTTTGTCTGCATCGTTTGCTGATAATATTCATCTTAATGCTGATATTAGTGCGGTTACCCGTGGCAACGACAAGGTTGAACTGCATTTTGCTAGTGGCGATGTACAGACTTTTGACGACGTCGTTTTAGCGTGTCATTCAGATCAAGCATTAGCTTTACTGGGCGATGCTAGCCCTAAAGAACAAGCGATTTTGGCGGCAATACCGTACAGTGAAAACTCTGTTGTTTTACATACGGATACTAATCTATTGCCGAAAAGAAAAAAGGCATGGGCGAGTTGGAACTACCAATTAAGCGAAAATAGAACTAAGCCAGCTAGCGTTACTTACAATATGAATATCTTGCAAGGATTAAGCTCTGAGCAAACTTTTTGTGTCACGTTGAATCAGCGTGAAGATATTGACCCTAGCAAAATATTGCGAGAATTTACTTACCATCATCCCGTATCTGTCTCTTATACACATCTGACGCTGCCGACGATATGCAG
>OJDZ01000137.1_pt1 | contig 48970 bp, 69 predicted proteins | sample 1592981 | NCBI WGS metagenome assembly OJDZ01 (sample SAMN05416851, study PRJEB24817) | seawater metagenome | isolation source: Sea water | place: Canada:Atlantic | collected 2013-07
GATCTACACACTGCATATCGTCGGCAGCGTCAGATGTGTATAAGAGACAGATGTGTAGAGTTGCTAAAGGACAATATAAACAACACAAGGGATATGTTGTAAATTATAAATAGTATTATGAAAAAGATATTAACTCAATACCTATGGATATTTGTAACCGTGCTTATCCTGACTTGTATATCTATTTCATTGTTTCCTGATAAGAAGAATAGACTAGAATTTATTGAAGAACGAATTAAAGCAGTCGAAGAAAAAAAGAAGATACTCACTCAAACAGAGAGAGAATTAGAGAAACTAGCCACAGAAAGAGATTGGGAACAGGTGGATAAGGACACGACTAAATAGTATTATGACAACTTTAAATGCGATAGATAGACAACCTACAAAATTAGATTACGCTAGTCCTACACAGTTTAAGTTTAGTATTCTTAAATTACCTAAAGTAGAATACTTTTGTACTGCCGTAAATATACCTGGTGTTAATCTAGGTGAAACAACACAAGCAACACCTTTAAAGAAGATACCTATACCTGGTGATACACTAGTTTATGAACCATTACAAATGACGTTCTTGGTAGATGAAAATTTAGAGAACTTCCAAGAGATACATGGTTGGTTAGTTGGTTTAGGTTTTCCGAGAGATAACAAAGAATTTAGAAATTTACTAGCATCAGGTAATGATAGATTTCCTACAAGAAATACATCTAACATTTCTACTGAAGCTGGTAAAACGAAGTACGCTGCGGCAGATGCTGGTCCAACACTATCTGACGCTACTCTAACTGTACTTTCAAGTAAAAACAACTCACAAGTTGAGATACGATTTAGAGATATGTATCCAACTGGACTAACTGGATTAAGTTATAATCAACAGGCCGCTGATATAGATTATCTAACAGCGACTGTATCATTTAGTTATTTAATATATGACTTTGCGAACATAGGGTCATCTACAACAACAGTAACATCATCTTAAACTTAAAATAAGTTTTTAGTGGGTTACTATATATTATGGAGATATTATGGATTTAGAACAATTACAAGACTTGGCTGACAAGAAACTAAAGATTAACGATATAGAATTAGATTTAGAATCGTTAAAAACACCTCAATTACACAATGAGTTTATGAAACACTTAACAAAGTTTAAGTTGTTATTAAGTAAAGCTCAGGTAGAATACTACACACAAAGAAAACAAAAGTGGGAATACTATACAGGTAAAGCGCCACAAGAAGTATATGCTCTTAAACCTTTCAACTTAAAGTTATTAAAGACAGATGTTGATAAGTACCTAGATGCTGATCCTGAATTAGCCAAGTATAAACAAAAAGTAGATTACATTCAAACAGTTATAGATTTTTTAGATAGAACAATCAAACAAATATCAAACCGTGGTTTTCAAATAAAGAATGCAATTGACTGGCGTAAGTTTACATCTGGCGCAATTTAATGTTTTTGAATACACCATATTATATTAAAGAAGAAGCGTTTTCTAAATCGTTTTGTGAAGGAGTAATTACACAAGGAGATAACCAAGAGAAGACAGAGGCAGTTATTGCTGATGGTGATAACAATAATAGAAAGTCAAATATTACTTGGTTAAAGAACGACAACCTTACAGAACAACTAACACTCATTGTTAATGAAGTAAACACAAATACTGATTGGAACTTTCTATTAAAAGAGTTTGAACCATTACAATATTCAGTTTATAATATAGACGATCATTATGATTGGCATATTGATAGCCATAGTAGAACATATGATAATGGTCTTATTAGAAAATTAAGTTTTACATTATTTTTAAACGAAGATTACGAGGGTGGTGATTTTAGAATATGTGAACCACACCCTAACCCATTAAAACATTCAGAACAATTATTTAAACCTAAAACAGGATCAATGGTTATCTTTCCTAGTCATAAATGGCACAAGGTAGATAAAGTCACAAGTGGCATTAGAAAGACATTGGTTGGTTGGATTGTAGGAACACCTTTTGTATAATGACAACAACTAGATACATAATCATAGATAAAGTAAACGAAGTATATCTAAAGATAGAAGCTGAGGCTGATATTCGTAGAGAACTTGGTGAGTATTTTACATTTGAAGTACCAGGTTATAAGTTTATGCCAGCATATCAGAATAGAGTTTGGGACGGCAAGATCAGATTATTCTCTTATGCAACTGGTAAGATATATGCTGGTCTCTATCTTTATATAAAGAATTGGTGTAAAGAAAACAATATACATGTAGTTGATGGAACAAAGATTAAAGAGAAGACAGTTGATGATAGTAAGATTGATGAACTAATCAAAGCTCTTAAACTACCATATGAAGTTAGAGATTATCAAAGAGAAGCTTTTAAGTATTCTGTTGAGAAAGATAGATGTTTATTAGTATCTCCTACAGCCAGTGGTAAATCTCTCATAATCTATCTTATGTTAATATATAATCTATTACGACTTAAAGATACTAAACAAGACAAGATCCTTGTTATAGTGCCCACTACATCGCTTGTAGAGCAGTTATTTAAAGACTTTAAGGACTATGGTTATAATAGTGAAAGAAATGTACATAGGATATATTCTGGACATGAAAAAGAAACTAATAAGAGAGTTATCATATCCACTTGGCAGTCTGTATATAATTTACCAAAGAAATGGTCTAATCAATTTGGTATGATTATCGGTGATGAAGCTCATCTATTCAAAGCTGTATCACTTACAAAATTAATGACAAAATTAGAAAAGACCAAATACCGAGTTGGGTTAACAGGAACTTTAGATGGAAGTAAAACACACAAATTAGTATTAGAGGGTTTGTTTGGTGCTGTGAATAAAGTAGTATCAACAAGTGAGTTAATAGAAAAAGGTAAACTAGCACAACTAAAAATTATGTGTTTAGTATTACAACATGATCAAACTGCTAGACACTTTTTAAAAGATAAGACTTACCAAGAAGAAATGGATTACTTGGTGTCAAATGAGAAAAGAAATAAATATATAAGAAACTTGGCGACTTCACTAAATGGTAACACACTATGCCTATTTCAATATGTAGAAAAACACGGAAAGAACTTATATGAATCTATACGAGAACGAGCAACAGACAAACAAGTCTTCTATGTCCACGGAGGAGTTGACACAGAACAAAGAGAAAAGATTAGAGAGATTACCGAGAAATCTGACAACGCCATTATTGTTGCTAGTTACGGCACTTTTTCAACCGGAATTAATATACGGAATTTGCATAACATTATTTTTGCTAGTCCTTCTAAATCTAGGATAAGAAATCTGCAGAGTATTGGTAGAGGATTAAGACTTAAAGATGATAATGGCACAGCAACGCTGTATGATTTATCTGATGACATTAGTTACAATGGTAAAGAGAACTATACATTACATCACTTTAAAGAAAGAATAAATATATACAATGGCGAGGACTTTAATTACGAAATTCATAACGTAGAACTAACTAATGGAAGCAAAAATGGAAAAACAACCAATTAAGATTATCAAGTTAATTAATGGTGATGATATAGTTTGTTCGTTACCACTGACACAACTTGGAGAGAAGTCTCCTTTGTTAAGATTAAATAGACCTCTACAAGTAAAGTATATTCCACAGTTTACAGCTCAGGGTTTAAAAGACTATGTAGCTTTAATAAAGTGGTCTCCTTATACTAGAGACGCAGTTTTAACTATTCCAAAAGATAAGATACTGACTATTGTAAATGCTAATCCTGATATGTGTAAATCTTATACGCATGTTGTTTTAGGATATGATAAGTCGGAGCCTATAGGTAATAAAGAAGCCTCGACTGTATTTAAAAGAGAGAGGTTAAGTGACGAGGACAATGATAAAGTTAATGAGATATTTGAAGAAGATGAATTTGATGATTATGATATTCCTGCTAAGACGCTACACTAATAGACTCTATTCCTCTGATCGCTCAACAAGCTCATTGTAACACAAAGTGATGAAAAAGTCAACGCTGATACAAGGCAAAATAAATATAATTAAGCACGCTTAAAACATTGACATTTATAGAGAAAGGTGATATATTAAGAACATGAGTAAAGCAAAAAAAGAACATTACGTTAATAATAAAGAATTTCTAGCGGCTATGACTGTGTATAGAAAAAGTGTAAGAAAAGCCGAAAGAGAGAAAAAAGATAAACCAATGGTTAGTGATTATATTGGTAGTTGTTTTCTAAAGATAGCAAATCACTTATCATATAGACCTAACTTCATAAATTATACATTTAGAGACGACATGGTTAGTGATGGTATTGAAAACTGTCTACAATACTTGGACAACTTCAATCCAGCTAAGTCAAGTAACCCTTTCGCATACTTTACACAAATAATCTATTACGCATTCATAAGAAGAATACAAAAAGAGAAGAAACAAACTACTATTAAACATAGACTTATTATGGATAGTAATTATGATGATGTAGCTCTACAACCAGGTGATGACGCTGAATTTAAGAATCAGTTTAGAGAGTTTTTACAAAAGAATTTAAATATGGAAGACTCTGCTCCAAAGAAAGTTGAAAAGAAAGTTAAAAAAACAAGAGTAAGAAAATCTACATCTAAACTATTCTAAATTATGAAAATAGCCCTACTGAACGATACACACTTCGGTGCGAGAAACGATAGTTCCGCATTTCTGGATTACTTCATGCGATTCTATAATGAGATATTTTTTCCATATCTAAAAGAGAATAACATAACAACACTTATTCATTTAGGTGATGTGGTAGATAGAAGAAAGTTTATCAACTTCAAAACAGCTCATACATTTAGAGAAGACTTTATGCATAGATTGTATAGAGAAGGTATTGATACTCATATCATATTAGGTAACCACGATACATACTTTAAGAATACAAACGAAGTAAATGCTATCAAAGAACTATGCTCAACATTTGATGGAGTAAAAGAACCATGGATATATGAGAAAGCAACTACTGTAAATTTTGGGGGAACTGACATTTGTTTAATACCTTGGATATGTGATGATAACCATAACCACTCTATTAATGAAATAGAAACAAGTAATGCTCAAATCGCTCTAGGTCATTTAGAGATTAAAGGTTTTGAAATGCACAATGGCGCTTTCAATAATCAAGGTTTAGATAAGAAGATGTTTCATAGATTCGAAAAAGTTATCTCTGGTCATTTTCATAAGAAATCTGATGATGGTCAAATACATTATTGTGGTTCTCAATATGAAATTACTTGGTCAGACTATAAGTGTCCAAAAGGTTTTCATATATTAGATACAGAAACAAGAGAACTCACAAGAGTGCCTAACCCAATTAGAATACATAAGAAATTAGTTTACAATGATAAAGAAGAAGATTATAGTAAGTTAGATTTAGAACACTTTAAAGATTGCTTTGTAAAAGTTTTTATAACTAATAAAACTAATGAAGAAATGTTTAGTAATTTAATTGATAGACTACATACCACAATAGATACACACGAAATTAATATAATAGAAGATTTAAGTCCAGACGTAACAGCATCTGTAAAAGACAATATCCTAGAACAAGGTGAAGATACAATTACTTTTTTAGGTAACTATATAGAACAGATAGATAGTGATTTAGATAAAAACAAACTTAAAGAAGTTATGAAAGACTTATATACTGAAGCAAGTGAAAGATGATATTATTTAAAAAAATTAGATGGAAGAACTTTTTATCAACAGGCTCTCAGTTTGTTGAGATAGAACTAAACAAATCACAAATGACTTTGATGATTGGTGCTAATGGTTCTGGTAAATCAACTATGTTAGACGCATTATGTTTTGCGTTATTCAATAGACCATTTAGACAAATCAAAAAAGAACAGATAGTTAATACTATTAATAATGGGGATACAGTCGTTGAGTTAGAGTTTCAAGTTGGAACAAAAAATTTTAAAATAATAAGAGGTATTAAACCTAGTATATTTGAAATCTATTCAGATGGTGTATTACAAAATCAAAATGCTTCTAGTGTTGATTATCAAAAGATATTAGAAGATCAAATATTAAGATTGAATTATAGAGCCTTTAAACAAATTGCTGTATTAGGTTCTTCTTCTTATCAACCATTCATGCAGATGAGACCAAGACATAGACGTGAGGTCGTAGAAGAAATACTAGACATAAGAGTATTGACACACATGGATATACTTACTAGAAATCAACAAACAGATTTAGGTAAACAAATAGTAGAAGCTAGACACCAATGTGATCTAATAGAATCTAAACATGAATTACAAACAAAACACTTTAATGAATTAAAGAATAGAAGCTCAGGCGATAGTGATATTAAGAAAGCTAAACTACAAGAGAACAAAGACGCCACTGAATCATATTTAAGAAAGTCTGAAAGACTAGAAGAAGAATATAAAGAACTAGAAATCAGCGTATCTACTAGACCTCAATACGAATCAAAACTAAAACAATTAGAGAAACTAGAAACAAAGATAGAACAAAATTTAAAAACGCATGAAAGAAATTTAGAGTTTTTTGAACAGAATGATAACTGTCCAACTTGTACTCAAAAGATTGAAGAAACATTTAGAGACAAAAAGATAGAACAAGAGCGAACTGTTGTAGTCACACTTAATCAAGGTATGAAAGATTTAGTGGCTGAACTAGCGAAAACAGAAACCAAGATTACAGAGTTTAATGGTATATCAGATAAACTATATGAGAATAAGATATCATTATCTAAAGTAGAATCTTCTCTAAAAGAACTTAAAAGATTTTCTGATTCATTACACAATGAGATATTATTACTAGATGGTAAGAACGAAGATGATAAAGATATAGAAAAGAGTTTGGTTGATTTACAAGAACAACTAGAACAAACAAAACTTGAACTAGTTAGAATTACTGAAGAGAAGAAATACCTTGATGTTGCTAGAGAGATATTATCTGATAAAGGTGCCAAGGCTAAAATCATTAAAAAGTATCTACCGATTATGAATAGTTTAATTAATCAACATCTACAATCTATGGATTTCTTTGTATCATTTTATTTAGATGAAGAATTTAAAGAAGAAGTAAAAAGCAGACATAGAGACACCTTTGACTACAATAACTTTAGTGAGGGTGAGAAGATGAGAATAGATTTAGCATTAGTATTTACATGGCGTGCTATTGCGAAGATGAAGAACAGTGCCAATACAAATCTTTTAATACTAGATGAAATATTTGATAGCTCGTTAGATGGACAAGGTACAGATGATTTCTTTAAGATTGTAAGAAATATGGGCAAAGAGAATATCTTTATTATATCACACAAAGGAGATATACTATTTGATAAATTTACAAACATCATTTCTTTTAAGAAGGAGCATAATTTTACAACTTTGGGATAGTTGTGTTGTATAAATAGTTATATTATATAGGAGAATTATGAACAAGAAATATAAAGATTTACCATTAAGAAGTGACCCAAATTATATGAGAGAGTGGGTTCGAAGAAATAAAGAAAAGAGAAAGACATATGTCAAAACATATACAGATAAGATGTCACCAGAAAGAAAAGAACAAATAAAGGCAAATAAGAAAGCTTACTCAATATTATATTATTCAAAAAAAGAAAATGTAATAACGAGATATTTAAATCTATGGAAAATAAAAGGTATATTAAATTTAGATTGGGACATTTACACGAAGACATTAAACAAACAAAATAACAATTGTAAAATATGTCACAAAAAAATGACTAAACCTCAAGCAGATCACTGTCACACAACGGGTAATTTTAGAGCAATATTATGTTCTGGTTGTAATCTAGCATTAGGTACATATGAAAAAATGAAAAATCAATTTGATAAATATTTAAAGGAACATAATGGCTAAAGAAATCAAACTAATACCACCAACAGATATAAGAGTACAATCAGCAATCGCACCTTTTAATGACGACATGTTAAAAGAAGAAGGCTTTAAAGATAGAAAAGAGTTAAGTGATTCTATGTTTGAAACAATGAAAAAGTATGGTGGAATAGGTTTAACTTGTAATCAAGTTGGGTTACCTTTCAATATGTTCGTATTAGGAGATCATGCTGGTTTAGAAAATGGTTTGAAACTATCTTGTTTTAATCCTATGATCATATCGGCTAGCGCTGATACTGTTGTTATGAAAGAGGGTTGTTTAACTTTCCCATTTGTATTTTTATCTATTACAAGACCACGTAAGATAGTCGTTAAGTATGAAGATGAAAAGGGTGATTTAAAAGAAGGTTCTTTAGATGGTATGTTTTCTCGTATATTTCAACACGAATATGATCATATACTAGGAAAGAACTTTACTGAATATGCTAGTAAAATGAAACTAGATAGAGCCTACAAAAAGGCAGAGAAACAAATGGATAAGGCTTCAAAAATGAGAGCCGTTAAGAGAGATAATAGATACTTACCATAGAACATTGACATTTTAAAAGAAACCTGATAGTATATAAACAATGACATACAAACCTTATTATATGAAAGATGTAATAGATAACTCTAATAAAGAGTTGTTTAATGTTATATCTACTTTTGCTGGTGGTGGAGGTTCTTCCACAGGTTATAGAATGGCTGGTGGTAAGATACTCGCTGTTAATGAGTTTGTAGAAGCGGCGATTGAAACATACAAAGAGAACTATCCAAACACACCTGTTTTACCAGATGACATAAAGAAACTTACAGGCGAAGACTTTTTAAAGATCGCTGGTATTAAGAAAGGTGAGTTAGATATACTAGATGGCTCGCCACCATGTTCTGCGTTTAGTATCGCAGGTAAAAGAGAAAAGGGTTGGGATCAAACCAAGACATATTCAGACGGAAAACAAGTAGAAAATATAGAAGACTTATTCTTTGAATTTACTAGAATTACAGCAGACATAATGCCAAAGGTTGTTATTGGTGAGAACGTTGCTGGTATCACAATGGGTGAAGCCAAAGAATATAGAAATAGAATTGTAAACGAATTTGATAAACTAGGTTACGAAACTGTATATAAAGTATTGAGTGCCGCTGACTTTGAAACACCACAAGATAGAAAAAGATGTTTCTTTGTAGCGATAAGACATGACATTATGGAAAAAGCAGGTCTTAACTTTATGACTTTAGAAAATGAGATATATCCAGAGCCAGTTACCCCTAAACACATAGGAGTAAGAGAAGCGATAGAAGATGTGGTTAATGACCCAGAACAAGAGAAAGAGTTATTTGATTATGTACAAAACGGCTTTCAAAAGAAGTGGATAGAACTATTAGAATTTAATCCAAAGAAACATAGAAAACCTAGTGATCCTGACTTTATTGATATAAACCCTAAAAGATCAATGTTTAATATGATAAGACCAGCGCCACATTTACCTTGTCCAACACTAACACAAAGAGGACAACAGATGAGTGTATCAGGTGTATTTCATTATGCGTTAAATAGAAAGTTTACTATACCTGAATTAAAGAGATTGATGGGATTACCCGAAGATTACGCCTTACAAGGTAAGTTTGATAAACAAGCTGAACGAATCGGAAGAATGGTTGCACCCCTAATGATGAAGAATCTAGCGTCAAATATATACGAAAAAGTGTTAAAAAGAACAAAGTAAGAACATCTACCCCCAAAAACCCTAGTAAAATCAACGCAATTTTAAGGGTTGACTTCTCAACGGATCCTGATATATTAGCTTGTATGGACACACAAACAATAAATTTAGATAGAAAATCAATTCTCGCAAAGTTAATCGCTACCGAGAATATTCAAGTACAACATAACAAAGTTAAAACCGCTTCGTTTGATACGAAACATAGAGTTTTAACATTACCAGTTTTCAAAAATCAAAAAGGTGATGTTTACGATATGTTAATCGCACACGAATGCGCTCACGCTTTACATACACCAGCAGATGGTTGGGCAAAGATAGAAGATGACTCTTTAAGATCATATGTAAATGTATTAGAAGATTGTAGAATAGATAGAATTATACAAAAACAATACCCAGGTGTTGTTAAGAATTACTTAAATGGTTTTGATATATTAGAAAAACAAAATTTCTTTGGTACTAATGGTAAAGACCTAAACAAAGAATTAATGTTGATTGATAAAATCAACTTGTTTTATAAGTCTTCAAAAAGATTACCGATTTGTTTTAGTAATGTTGATCATAATTGGTTAAGTAAGGTTGACGCATTGAATACGTTTGATGATGTTGTTGATCTTGCTAAACTAATGTTAGATTGGCAGAAACAAGATTTAGAGAAGATGAAAAAATTACCTGATTTTGATAATCACCCAATCGCTGAAAACTATGACTTAGGTGACAAGACAGATGAAGATGAAGAGTCTAGTGAAAGTAAAGACGCAGAGTCTAGTGAAGGTAACAAACAAGAATCAGAAGACAATGGTGAAGATAAAAAAGATAGTGACGAACAGACTGCTGTAAATTCCGAAGCAAAAGAAGGTGGTGGTAAAGGTGTTGCGCCAGGTGTTTTAGTTTCAATTACTAATGAGAATATGGAATCTAAAATGTCAAGTTTACATGATGAAGAAAAAAGTTATTCATATTTTACTTTACCAAAAGTTAAATTAAAAGATATGATTGTTTCTAATGACAAGTTTTTAAACGACATGAGAAAACATATTGTAGATGCGACTAGAAAATATCCAAGTGATCTTATATATTACAATTGGTTGAAAGGCGCATACAAAGATTTCAAAAATTCAAATAAGAAAACAGTAATGTATCTTGTTAAAGAGTTTGAAATGAAAAAAGCGGCGACTGCTCATAAGAGATCAAGTACAGACAAGACAGGTACTATTGACCCTCTAAAATTAAAAGATTACAAATTTAGTGATGATATATTTAAAAGATTAACTATTACACCAGACGCTAAAAATCATGGTATGATTATGATGTTAGATTGGTCAGGTTCAATGTGTGATAGTCTTAAACAGAGTACAGAACAACTTATGAATTTAGTTTGGTTCTGTCAAAAAGTTAATATTCCTTATGAAGTTTATTTCTTTACAAGTGAAGTTGGTGGATCAGCTTGGTCTGCAGATAGAGTAAGTAAACAAGGTGAAGAAGTTTTTGATTACAAATACGGTGACGCCATTATGGACAAATGTCATTTAGTTTGTATCGCTAATAACAGAATGAAAAAAACGAAACTAGATGAGTCGTTAATGTATATCTGGTCAATGGCACTATCATATCATGGTAGATACTTTAATACGATTAACGGAAAATCATGGGAAGGCGACAACTTCAATTGTCCGTCAGAGTATTACTTAGGTTCTACTCCATTAAATCAAGCAATTGTTGCGTTGAATGAAATGATACCAGTATTCAAAAGTAGAAACAAGGTTGAAAAAATGTCCGTGATTACTCTTACAGACGGCGGCGCTAATTGGTGTTTCGGGTCTACTATGGGCGATGACAACAAGTCAGATATTCAACATGGTTCTACGCCAGTTATTAAAGTTGGTAAAAAATCTTATACTACACCAACAGATGGTAGATTTTATAGAAGTAATGAATACACAGGTTTACTATTAGATATTATCAGACAAAGACATGGTGTATCAACTATTGGTTTCTTTGTGACTAAAAAATTAAGAACATGGGATATGGATAATTACATTGGTGATTATAAAGACTACCAAGATAAAGAATTAAAAAGAGCTAAGATAAGATCATCAATGACTAAAAACAGATTTGCTGAGGTACCACAAACAGGTTACAGTAAATACTTTTTACTAAATGGTAAAACTATGAAAGTTGAGAATACAAATTTAGATGGTATCAAAGATGATATGAAAGTTGGTGGTATCGCTAAGTTGTTTAAAAAGTCAATGAAAGGGCGAATCGCCAGTAGAATATTGTTAAACCAATTTATTCAGGAGGTTGCGTAATGAATAAGATAGACATATCAACGCAATTTAAGGGGTTGACAATTCAAACAAAACCTGATATTATTAGTATATAAACAATGAAAACAAATAAAGGAAACACTATGATAGACTTAAACACTAGTCAAAAAGAACAAGTATCCGTTTTGTATAAACACTACAAGACAGACACTCTTACTAGAGCTGAGATTAATTCTCTGGTATCAAAAAAGAAATTAAAAAACCCCTCGTGGTTAAAGACAGATAAGTACAAAGTTGATAGAGGTACTTACAAGTTACCACTTGAAGGTAAGGTTACCGAGAATGAAAAATTGATGGAAGGCGAGGCAGATATTCCAGCAAGAAGACTCAAGGCGCCTGTTGAAACTACAAAGACAGAAGCAGCTTATGTTGTTTCAAGTTTAGTAGGTAATATAGTTCCGAAGAAGGATCCTATATTCGTATCGTTTGGTAACTATCCAGACGTAAAACAAATTATAAAATCGAGTCAATTCTATCCTTGTTTTATTACAGGTCTTTCAGGTAATGGTAAAACGATGGGCGTAACCCAAGCGTGTGCCGAGTTGAAAAAAGAATTGATCAGAGTTAATATTACTATTGAGACAGATGAAGATGATCTACTTGGTGGTTATAGATTAAAAGATGGCCAGACTGTATGGCAGAATGGTCCTGTAATTGAGGCGATGGAAAGAGGCGCTGTTCTTTTACTTGATGAGGTTGACTTGGCAAGTAATAAGATTATGTGTTTACAACCTATCCTTGAGGGTTCAGGTGTCTTTGTTAAAAAGATTAACAAATTCGTTAAACCAAAAGATGGCTTTAATGTTATCGCTACTGCGAATACAAAGGGTCAAGGTTCCGAAGACGGTAAGTTTATCGGTACTAACGTTTTGAATGAGGCGTTCCTTGAAAGGTTCCCAATTACTTTTGAACAATCTTATCCAACAATGAAGATTGAAAAAAAGATATTAACCAACACTTTAAAAGCCGCTGGTAAGACAGATGATAAGTTTGTTGACAAGTTGACTACTTGGGCAGATGTAATCAGAAAAACTTATTTTGATGGTGGTGTTGATGAGATTATCTCAACTAGAAGACTAGTGCATATCACACAAGCGTTTGCCATCTTTGATAATAAGATGAAAGCGATTCAAATGTGTACTAATAGATTTGATGATGATACAAAGAATTCGTTTGTAGAGTTATATACAAAGGTTGACGCTGGCGCCAATGCAGATAGCATTATGGAAGACCAGAAGAAATCTGATTTAGCCGAACAAATGAAAGACAATGATAGTGAGTCGGATAAAGATGAGGATTCATCTGGATACTAAACCTATCAATCATAGTGTAGTCCTTGTGGGTGGTGTAGTGGCCACCCACGTTATTACACTTATAGGAGAGGAGGTAAATAAATTATGAGTATTAAAATAGATGTTAGAAACGGAAATTTAGAACAGGCAATGAGAGTTCTTAAAAAGAAGTGTCTTAAAGAAGGCACCTTTAGACTAGCTAAAGAAAGGTCTGTATATGAAAAACCTTCTGAGAAGAAAAGACGTAAGAAAAAAGAAGGCATTGCTAATCACAAAAAGAACCAAAGAAAATTGAGATTAGAAAGAGGTTTTTAGATTTTACACTATACTTTGATGTATATATATTATGGTCAGGCATTTCATAAGTCCTTGACGGTGTAAAAGCCCGAGATTTATCTCGGTGTCGCAAAACGCAGGTTGCCACTCCTGCGGGAACAAAAAAGTGGCACTTGTAATTATTAATATAATGATTATATAAATAAATGTAGAACGCCATAATGGGTTCTATTTTAATAAACTTGCTTAACAAAAGGAGTTATAATGACTAATAAAGCATTTTCAATTTTCAATCAATTAAGACCAGTAACAGTTGGATTCGATAATATATTCGACAACTTTGAAAGAATGGTAGATGACCATAATTTCAACGAAATGATTGCTGTAAAATACCCACCATATAATATCGTAAAGACAGGTAGTTATACCTATGATATTCAACTAGCACTTGCTGGTTATGGTAAGAAAGACATAGACGTGTCTTTTGAGGATAGTGTCTTAACTGTAAAATCTATAAAAGATAATGATATAAAAGAAGTTGAGGAGAACGATGGTATGCTACATAAAGGTATCGCCAAGAGAATGTTCTCTAAATCTTTTACTATCGCTGAAGACGTAGAAATCAAAGGCGCAGAGTTAAAAGACGGTCTATTAAGTGTATCAATGGAACGAGTTATTCCAGATCACAAAAAGGCTAGAACAATAAAGATTAAATAAATCAAAAATAGAAAGCGCTGAGACTTGACTTCTTAGCGCTTTCCTTATATAATGAACATTAAAATAATAGGAGTATCAAATGGATATTAAAGACAGTAAAACAAAAGATAATTTACGAGCTGCCTTTCAAGGAGAAAGTGAAGCAAATAGAAGATACCTTTACTTTGCTCAAAAGGCAGATATTGAAGGCGCTGCGGAAGTAGCACAAGTATTCAGATCAACTGCTGAGGGTGAAACCGGTCACGCACATGGTCATTTAGAATATTTGGAAGAAGTTGGAGATCCAGCAACAGGCGAACCTATGGGTAGCACAGAGCAAAATCTCAATTCAGCTATCAAAGGTGAAATACATGAATACACAGATATGTATCCTGGTATGGCTAGAACTGCTAGAGAAGAAGGCTTTGATGAGATTGCTGATTGGTTTGAGACATTAGCCAAAGCAGAGAAATCACATGCCGGTAAGTTTCAAAAAACTTTGGATGCTTACAAAGCTTAAGCGTTGACATTAAGACTATACTATGATACAATGATATTATATTAAATTATGAAAAGGAGTGAACAATGAACCTAACAAGCGACACAATTAATGTGTTAAAAAACTTTTCGGATATTAATCAAAACATTTTGGTTAAACCGGGAAACAAAATACAAACTATTTCTACTATGAAAAACATCTTGGCAGAGGCTGAGGTAAGTGAAAAGTTTGAAGACGAGTTTGCGATATACGATTTACCAGAGTTTTTAAGATCGGTTGAACTATTTGAAAAACCAGAACTTAAATTTAACGGTGGTACTAATGTTAAAATATCACAAGCATCACAATCAATCAAATACTTCTTTGCTGACAAATCAGTTATCGTATCTCCAAGTAAAGGTATCAACATGCCAGATAAACATGTTACATTTACTTTAAAGAAAGATGACTTTGCTAGATTAATGAAAGGTACAACTACCTTAAATCTACCAGATATTGCTGTAACAGGTGATGGTAAGACTGTTAAAATGATTGCAACTGATAAGAAAAACAAATCATCTAACGCATACTCTATTGATGTAGGCGAAACAGATAAGAAGTTTACTGCTTACTTTAGAACAGAAAACTTCAAACAGATCGTTGATGATTATGATGTTGCGATTTCAAAAGCGAAGATTTCTCATTTTGTAAATAGAAACAAATCTGTACAATATTGGATAGCATTAGAACCTGACTCTGAATTTTAAGGGAGGTTTTAAATGTCTGATTTTTTATGGGTCGAGCAATATCGACCAAAGAAGATAAGTGATTGTATATTAAGTGAAGACTTAAAGAATACATTTACTCAATTTCTAAAACAAAAAGAAATACCAAATCTACTTTTATCAGGAAGCGCTGGAACAGGTAAGACTACTGTCGCTAGAGCTTTATGTGAAGAACTAGGTGCTGATTATATCATCATTAATGGTTCCGATGAAGGTAGACAAATTGATACAGTAAGAAGTAAAATTAAAAACTTTGCCTCTACTGTTTCTCTTACGGAAGACGCCAATCATAAAGTTGTTATAATAGACGAGGCTGATTATATGAATGCTGATAGTGTTCAACCAGCGCTTCGTAATTTTATAGAAACCTTTTATAAGAATTGTCGTTTTATCTTTACCTGTAATTACAAAAACAAAATCATACCAGCGCTACACAGTAGATGTACTGTTATTGATTTTAAGATTGTAAATGGTCAAAGAGTTAAAACTGCTACTGCCTTTCTAGCTAGACTAGAGGGTGTGCTTGAAGATCAAAATATAGAGTTTGATAAGAAAGTATTAGCAGAGTTAATACAAAAATACTATCCTGACTTTAGAAGAACAATAAACGAACTACAAAGATATTCCGTAAGGGGTAAAATTGATAGTGGTATATTATTCAATCTAGGTGAGGCGAATACCAAAGAACTAGTTACGCTTCTTAAAGATAAACGTTTTAATGACATGAGAAAATGGGTGGTACAAAACCTAGACAAAGAGGCTTCCTCCTTGTTTAAGACGTTGTATGAGACGTTATATACCTCTTTAGATGCGAAGTCGGTACCACAAGCGATATTGATTATTGCTGGGTATCAATACAAGTCTGCGTTTGTCGCTGACCAAGAGATCAATATGGTCGCTTGTTTAACAGAGATAATGGCGGGTTGTAAATTTAAATAAACTAAATAGAATAAAAGAAGAACATTATGCCAGGTAAGTGGGACGGTAGAAGTAGATTATCAAATGACAAGTACAGGGAAAGTTGGGATAGAATATTCAAAACCAATCCTGTTGCCAAAGAAGTAAGAACTCCGAAGTTTAAACCTAGTGTAGTGAAAGCTAAAAAAGGCAAAGGGAGTTATACGAGAAATGGCAAAAAGAACGATATTAAGAACATTGATAGTTAAATTGAGAATGTTCTATGCTGACATTAGAGGTCATCATGGTAAAGTTTGGAACTACGAACCAAGCGATTATTACATGGGCAACCAAAAAGGTCACAATAAACACACGAAAAAATAGTTGAAAGTTTTATATTATGAGTTACGAGTTAAGGGATTATCTTAATGCGATCAATTTCAGCAAAGAAAAACTATTAGATACGGAAGACGAAACATGGGAAAAGAAGTACCCTCCTTTCGTTATAAACAAATGTATGTCCGTTCATTACGATTGTATTGCTCAAGCAAACGAAATGAATGGATATCACTTTTTAGATAAGAAAGTCCAGTTTAATTTTTACATAAATAGTATTAGAAAAAAGAAGCGATTTGGTGGCAAGTGGTTATCACAAGCCAAGTTGAAGAATTTAGAGTATGTAAAAGAGTATTATGGCTATAGCAATGAGAAGGCAAAAGACGCTCTTAATATACTTAATGAAGATCAAATTGAATTAATCAAAATTAGCCTTTTAAAGGGTGGGAGAACAAAATGAGCGAAGAAGAAATTAATTGGTCACCAGACAGTATGTTAGAGGTGACTATAAAGCAACCAGATGACTTTTTAAAGATCAGAGAGACTTTAACTAGAATAGGTGTTGCAAGTAGAAAAGACAAGACACTATTCCAAAGTTGTCACATATTACACAAACAAGGTAAATATTTCATAACACATTTTAAAGAACTATTTGCATTAGATGGTAAGAAAGCAACTTTAACACAAAACGATATTCAAAGAAGAAACACAATCTCTATCTTATTACAAGATTGGAATTTAATTGACATAGTGGATAAGGCAAAGTCGGAAGACAAAGCTCCATTATCACAAATCAAAGTATTACCTTTTAAGGAAAAGAAAGAGTGGAACCTATCAGCAAAATATAATATAGGGAAAAAAGTGGAAGCTAAGGATAATACTAACAATGCAAGTACCCAAGTTTAAAGAGTTTATTACAGAAACAGATATAGGTCGTAGAGATAAAGCGATCACGGTTGCTATGGTAACTGTGGCTAACTCAAAAGACCCTAAAGAAAACACTACTGCCGATCTTATACAAAAGGCGTGTAAGAAAAAAGGTATCAAGTGTATTATTGTAAATACAAACTCAACGATCATCACAGCAAAAGACGAAGACAAAGGAACACTTACTGTTTATAACTATGATGGTAAGAATGGTGAGCATACTTTCGTTGGTAGAGACACTTGTTGTATAGTTAGAGGTGGCGCACTTGAAAATGAATCAGGTCTTTCATTGATATCATCATTTCAAAACTCACAAGCGTTTATGATGAACACAAGAGCTTCAATGCTAACTTGTGATAATAAACTAACAACAGCATTATTATTTGAGAAGTTTGGATTACCAATGCCAAAAACAGCATTCATTTCAAACGAGAACAATATCAAAAGTGGATTAGATATGATTGGTGGAAAATTCCCTATCATATTAAAGACACTAACAGGAACACAAGGTGTAGGAGTAATCAAAATAGAAAGTTACGAAGGCCTTGTGGCAACTGTTCAAGCAATGTGGAAATTAAAAGCAGAACTTCTAATACAAGAATATATGCCTAGTGATTTTGACATAAGAACATTTGTAGTAGATAACAAGATATTCGCCAGCACAAAAAGAACTCACAGTAGTTTTGACTTTAGATCAAACACACACAGAGGCGCAGAGGCGTCACCTTACATATTAAATGATGAAGAAAAAGAATTAGTATTAAAAGCAGCTAGAGTATCCAGAGCTTATATGGTTGGTGTAGATCATATCATATTTAAAAACAAACCATATCTATTAGAGATCAATGGTAGTCCTGGATCAGGTGCTGATTACGAGGGTTATCAACATAGAGATTATTATGCTGAAGCAGAACCAGCTGGTAGAATAGATGGTGAAAAAATGATGTCCAATGTAATAGATCATATTACAGACAGAGCTCATTGGGATAGACAAGCACTTATAGAAACTGGTTGGTTAGAAACAGTTGAGATAGATGAGATTGGTAAAGTAAGAGTTAAGTTTGACACAGGTAACGGATCAAAGGCATGTGCTTTACACGCTGATGAGATACTTGAGTCTAAAGGTAAAATTGTAAAATGGAAATACAATGGTAAAACTTTTACTAAACCTAAAAAAGGTGTAAGTAAAGTATTCAGAGCAAACGCTGATGGACAAGAACCATCGGAAGTTAGACCCACAGTATTAGTAGATATAACATTTAATGGTTTTGTATATAAAGATGTTGAAGTTGGTTTGGATTCCAGACCTAGATCAGGTTCAGACTTACTAGTAAACAGAGAATTAATGCGTCAGATGAATATTAGTGTCAACCCTAATAGAACATTTGTATTAAGTAAACGATTAAAACCCGTTGATAAAGAAGGCGAAGAAGAAAAGGTTGGCTTTGAGAAGAAATAACACTTGACAAATGCGTCAGGATATGATATAGTATAACACAAATAGGAGATATAATGCAAGACGTGAAAATATTAAGAATGACTACCGGCGAAGATGTAATCGCTAAAGTAGGTGAGAATGACCAAGGCGTTAGTTTAAAACAGCCTTTCGTAATCATACCTCAACAATCAGCACCAGGAAAACCTATACAACTTATGATGAGTTTGTATAATGCTTTTGGTAAGAGTGATACAATCACTGTTAGTAAAGACAAAATTGTTTTTATGACAGAACCAAAAGATGATTTATTAAAATCATACTCACAAAATACTAGCTCGATTTTATCGGCTACGACACCTGGACTAATTACAGAAAATACAGTACCAAAACTGTAGATGATAACTGTTAATTTTATGAGAGGTCAGGAAGTTATTCCTGTCCAAGTAAATATAGGCATGACTATAATGGAAGCCGCTAGAGATTTCTCTGACGTTGCCATTGATGAGATACCAGCAGATTGTGGTGGTTGTTGTGCCTGTGCTACCTGTCACATAAAAATAGATGAAAAGTGGATATCTGTAATAGGACAACCAGACAAAGGTTCACTAGAAACAGATTTGATAGAATATCAAAAAGGTTATGATACTATGCAAAGTAGATTAGCTTGTCAAATTAGTTTAGAAAAAAAACACGATGGTTTAGTTGTCCATCTTTTAGATAACCATAAATTATAATGATGAATGTTGAATTGATAGATACAATGGGTACAGACTTAACGGTAGTTAATGCTGCCAGAGTAAGTTACTCAAAAACAAAAGACACCTTTGATGTAGTTAAAGATGAGAAACTTATTCAGTATCTCGCCAAACATAATCATTGGTCTCCATTTGCTCATGCGAGTTTACAATTTAGAATTAAAGCACCTATCTTTGTCGCAAGACAATTAGTTAAACATCAAGTAGGTTTAGTATGGAACGAAGTCAGCAGACGTTATGTTGATTTTCCACCTGAACTATATAAACCTGAAACATGGAGAGGTCGACCAAAGAACTCTAAACAAGGAAGTGATGGTGAGATTAAACTAGATCAAACAATCGAGTATAGTATGGAATCAGCAATGGAGAGTTGTTTAATAACTTACAATACTCTATTAGAAAAAGGTGTAGCGCCAGAACAAGCACGTATGGTATTACCACAATCAATGATGACTGAATGGTATTGGTCAGGAACACTATATGCTTTTTCTAGGATATGTAATTTAAGATGTAAACCAGATACACAAAAAGAAACTAGAGACGTGGCAGATGAGATAAATAAATTATGTGATAGTAAGTTTCCACGTAGTTGGAAAGCTTTAACAATATAGTATGAATTTTTATAAAAACGTTATTGAACATAGAGGTAAGTTACTTGTTCGTGGTATCCACGAGGGTAAAGAATATAAAGAAAGACTTGACTTTAGTCCAACTCTATATGCTACCTCACAAGAAGATTCAAAGTTTAAAACGTTACAAGGTCAAACATTAAAACCAATACAATTTCCTAGTATAGCAAAAGCAAGAGAATTTAAAAGAAGTTATGATACAGGTAACTCACCATTGTATGGAATGGATAGATACCAATATCAATATATCGCAAACGAATATCCTGAAGATATGGTATTTGATAAAGAACAAATAAAAATATTTACACTTGACATAGAGTGTACTGCAGAGAATGGCTTTCCTGATATAGATAATGCAACAGAAGAACTACTAGCAATCACAGTAAAGAATCAATCTAATAAACAAATCATAACTTGGGGTACAGGTGAATTTAAAACAGATAGAACTGATGTAACTTATATTAAATGTAAGAATGAGAAGTCTTTGATTATGGAGTTTATGAAGTTTTGGATTAAGAACTATCCAGATGTTATCACTGGTTGGAATACAAAGTTTTTCGATATACCTTATTTGTTTAATCGTATTAGAAACATAGTAGATGAAAAGGTACTTAAAAAGTTTTCACCATGGAATTTAGTTGAAAGAGAAACTATAATAGTAAGAGGTAGACCACAAACTCATTATAAAATCTTTGGTATTTCTATGTTAGATTACTTGGACTTATATCAAAAATTTATACCAGCAAAGCAAGAGAGTTATAAACTTGATTACATTGGTAAAGTAGAACTTGGTTTACCTAAAGATGATAACCCTTACGATACATTTAGAGAATGGTATACAAAAGACTATCAATCATTTATTGATTATAACATTAAAGATGTTGAGATTGTTGACCAACTAGAAGATAAACTAAAACTAATTGAACTAGTCTTAACTATGGCATACGAAGCCAAAGTAAATTATACAGATGTATTTTCACAAGTAAGAATGTGGGATATGTTAATTTACAATTACTTGAAAAAAGACAATGTTATGATTCCACCAAAGGAAGATAATATTAAAGATGATAAGTACGAAGGTGCTTATGTAAAAGACCCAATCACAGGTATGCATAATTGGATTGTATCGTTTGATATTAATTCGCTATATCCCCATTTGATTATGCAATATAATATTTCTCCAGAAAAAATTATTGGAGTAGAACCATCAGGCATATCAGTTGATAAATTGTTAGATCATGCGACACCGCTGACACATTTAAAAGCTGAAGGTGCTTGTATTACACCAAATGGTGCTAAGTTTAAAATAGATAGTCCAGGGTTTCTACCTAGACTTATGGAAAGTATGTATAATGATAGGGTTAAGTTTAAGACTTTAGAGTTTCAAGCAAAACAAGAATATCAAAAGACAAAAGATAAATCTTTATTAAAAGAAATATCTCGTTGTCATAACATACAATGGTCAAAGAAGATTGCTCTAAACTCTGCTTATGGTGCTATTGGTAATCAATACTTTAGATATTATGATGTAAGACAAGCAACTGCTATAACATCAGCTGGTCAATTTGTAATTCGTTTTATTCAAAAAAATGTAAATGAATATATGAATAAGATTTTAAAATCAACAAGTGAAGTTGATTATATTGTTGCGTCAGATACAGATTCAATTTACTTATGTTTAGATAAACTAGTTGAAGCGACTTGTAAAGATAAATCAAAAGCTGATACATTAAAGTTTTTAAACAAAGTTGTTGAAAGTAGAATTGAACCATTTATTGATAAGTGTTTTGAAGAACTTGCTGAATATACAAACGCCATTAAACAAAAAATGGTTATGAAAAGAGAAGTGATCGCTGACAAAGGTATCTGGACTGCTAAGAAAAGATATATGTTAAATGTATTAGATGAAGAAGGTATTACATTTGATGAACCTAAACTAAAGATTATGGGTATAGAGGCTGTGAAGTCATCTACACCTGAAGTTTGTAGAGGAAAGATTAGAGAGGCTATCAAACTTATAATGACTAAAGATGAAGATACGTTACAAAAGTTTATCGCAGACTTTAAGAACGAGTTTTATCAAATGACAGCAGAACAAATATCTTTTCCAAGGTCTTGTAACAACTTAAAGAAATATATGCATGGTAGTAATATCTTCATTAAAGGAACACCTATTCATGTTAAAGGTGCGTTGATATATAATCATCAACTAAAACAATTCAAGTTACATAGAAAGTATCCTATTATACAAGAAGGTGATAAGCTTAAGTTTCTAAAACTAAAAGAAGCTAATCCATTTAAGTTTGATGTGATAAGTTATGTATCCAAATTACCTAGTGAATTTAAACTACAAGAATATATCGACTATGATATTATGTTTCAAAAAACATTTGTAGACCCTATGAGTTTTATACTTAATTCTATTGGTTGGTCTACTGAGAAGACAGCTAGTCTGGAGGACTTCTTTGTATAGTTTCTTCATAGTAATAATTTGTATGCATTGGGGATTTGCCACTGGTAATCTTCTAGCATTAAAAACAAATTGGTCTATACCTAGATTTTTAATAATAATTTTATTGATAAGATACTTTTTTTTAACTTATGGAATTTAACACAAACAAAAAACATGGAGTAATATATGCTGACCCACCGTGGTATTTTAAAACGTATAGTGACAAAGGAAAGGATAAAAGTCCTGAAAGACACTACCCTTGTATGTCTCTCGCTGACATTATTCGGTTACCTGTTGGTGACCTTGCTAAGGACGATGCAGTCCTTTTAATGTGGGTTGTTGATCCACTATTGGACCAGGCGTTTAAGGTTATAGACGCCTGGGGTTTTAAGTATAAGACAGTAGGTTTTACATGGGCGAAAACGAATCGAATCAAAATGGGTTTCTTTACAGGTATGGGTTATTGGACCAGAGGCAATCCAGAAATGTGTTTATTGGCTACAAGGGGTAAACCTAAAAGGCTAGATAAGAGTATACCACAATTAGTGGTTGATCAAAGACGAGAACACAGTAGAAAACCAGATATAGTATATGAACATATTGAGAAGATGTTACCAGGACCTTATATTGAACTATTTGCTCGTAGAAAACGAGAAGGCTGGACAAGTTGGGGGAATGAAGTTTGATTTTAGACTTGACTTTATCATTATTATGTGTTATAATGATCTATGTTTTTATCATAATACTATTAAGAATGTGGAATAATGAACAATTATAAAAGATATACCTTACAAGATACTTTAGATAGTGAGAAAAGATCACTATTCAATGTGCTATCAACTTTCGCTGGTGGTGGCGGTTCGTCAACTGGTTATAGATTGGCTGGTGGTAAGATACTAGCAGTTAATGAATTTGTGCCTGAGGCGCAAAACACTTATAAAGAAAACTATCCTGACACTACAATAGTGCCAGGCGATATAAAAGAATTGACAGGAACATATCTTATGGAACAAGCTGGTATTAAAGTTGGTGAGTTAGACTTATTAGATGGCTCTCCTCCTTGTTCAGCGTTCAGTATGGCAGGTTCAGTATCTCATGGTGAGGGTAGAACTCACGCAGATGCGTTTGGTAAAAAGAAAAAGTATTCAGATATAGAAGGTGTAGAGAATGTTGAAGATTTATTCTTTGAATTTTTAAGAGTGGCTAAAGATATTAAACCAAAAGTTATTATTGGTGAGAATGTTGAAGGCTTGACAATGGGTGAAGCCAAAGAGTATTTTCACAAGATACAAAATACATTTGAAGATATAGGTTATCTTATAGTTGCTAATGTATTAGACTCAAGTTATTTTGGTGTGCCACAATCTCGTAAAAGATGTTTCTTCATAGGTGTAAGAGAAGATGTTGCTGAGAAAGTTGGTATAAACTTTATGACTATGTATCAATTGTATCCTGATAAGAATGATTTTAGAACTACACTTGGTGAAGCAATTAATGATGTAGTGAATGAAGATAAAGAAGAACTAGATTATTTGTTTGATAAGATTAGTCCTGAAAGAGCTGTTGGTAAAACATTAATGAAAATGCCAAAGGATCCAGACAAAGTATTAACAGGTATGGACTATCACGTTAAAGGTCATCACTTTAATTTAAAGAGAAGTAGTTTAAGAAAACCTTGTCCAACAATTACTGCGATGGGTAATCTTGCTGGTGTTGCTGGCACTTGTCACCCAATAGAAGATAGAAAGTTTACTATAAAAGAATTGAAAAGAATTATGTCATTACCTGAAGATTTTATATTAACAGGTGATCATAAAAAACAATCAGAACGGATAGGTCGTATGGTTCCACCGTTGATGATGAAGGCACTTGCTGAAAGTGTTTATAACAAAGTGTTAAAACCATATAAGGAGTTAAACAATGACTAAATTTACTTTTGCTACAAGTAAAGAAGGCTTCGATAATCACATAGATAAATCTGTTCGTGGTTACAGTCACTTATGGGGCGATATACTTAACTTATCAAAATACTTTGTAGAAGATTATACACAAGTTGTTGATATGGGTTGTTCATCAGGCAAACTATTAAAAGGTATGATAGATCAAAACAATAAGAATATTCCTCACGCACAATATACAGGTATAGAAATAGAAGATGATTTTTTTGGAGACTATCCACATGACGAGGAGAAGTATCATCAACTAAATTATTTCAGAGGTGATGTAAGAGAGTTTGATTTTCAAAACTGTTCTTTGGTTACTTCTATATTTACTTTACAATTTATGTCACCTAAAGATAGACAAGAGACGATTAATAAAATCTACAAAGGTCTTAATACAGGTGGTGCGTTTATCTTTTCAGAAAAAACTTTTAGTTGTAATCCAAGGGTACAAGACATGATGACCTTTATGTTTTACGATTATAAAAGACAACACTTTTCTGACAAAGAAATACTTGACAAAGAAGTAACTTTAAGACACATGATGAAACCAAATACAAAAACTGAATTGTATAAAATGGTACAAGATGCTGGCTTTGAAATACATACTTTTTGGCAGAACTTTAATTTTGTTGGTATTGTCGCTTTAAAGAAATAATAAATATTTCTATTTAAGGGTTGACAAGTTAAGTAAAATAATATATAATAAGAGTATAAATTTATAGGAGTTATGGAATGAGTGATTTTTTAAAAGATATAATTAAAGAAACTGGTAATGAATATGCTGGTTTAGTAAGTGATGGAATAGACAGCGCTGATGTCACAAATTTTATAGACACAGGTTCGTATTCGTTTAACGCATTATTGTCTGGTAGTATCTATGGTGGTATGCCGGCAAACAAGATTACAGCAATCGCTGGTGAAGCCGCAACAGGTAAAACATTTTTCGCACTAGGTATATGTAAAGCATTTTTAGATAAGGATCCTGAAGCAGGTATTATCTACTTTGAATCAGAAAGTGCTATCTCAAAACAAATGATTGAGGCTAGAGGTATTGATTCTAAAAGAATGGTTATCGTGCCAGTTGCCACAGTACAAGAATTTAGAAACCAGTCAATCAAAATACTAGACAAGTATATTGAACAAACAGAGAAGACTAAAAAACCTTTGATGTTTGTACTTGACAGTTTAGGTATGTTATCTACTACAAAAGAAATGGAAGATACTGCCGCAGGTAAAGAAACAAGAGATATGACTAGATCACAAATAGTCAAATCAACATTTAGAGTATTAACATTGAAACTTGGTAAAGCAAACATACCAATGATTATGACTAACCACACATATGATGTCATAGGTTCAATGTTCCCTCAAAAAGAAATGGGCGGCGGAAGTGGTTTAAAATACGCAGCCTCATCAATCATCTATCTCAGTAAAAGAAAAGACAAAGAAGGCACTGAGGTTGTTGGAAACATTATACATTGTAAAAATTTCAAATCTAGGTTAACAAAAGAAAACGCAATGATAGATGTCAAGCTTACATACAAGACAGGCTTAGACAAATATTATGGTCTAATAGAACTCGGTGAAGAAGCTGGTATATTTAAAAAGGTATCTACAAGATACGAAATGCCAGATGGTTCTAAAGTTTTCGGTAAGAACATCAATGATAATCCAGAGAAGTATTTTACAAAGGAAGTGTTAGACAAAATAGATGAACAAGCAAAACGAAAATTCCAATACGGATCAGACGAAGACGAGTAAACGATACGCCTTTGCTCAAAGAAAAGGCGATGACTTTAGTTGCTTAAAAATACTTGACGGACAATACGAAGGTATTATCTACAAGTATAATGAAGTAAAGTTTTCTCAAACTGAAAATGCTAAGGGTGAAATACCTTTAAAGTTTACTTATGATGTTATGGCTAATCCCAATGAGGAAGATGTTGAGTCGGAAGACTTTAGAATTTATATCGGTGATATATTGGTTGAGTGTGTTGATGAACAATTAAAAAATGGAAAGTTACAAATAGATGAATGATAGAATAGAGAATACCATAATAAATAATTTGTTCTTTAATGAACTATTTACAAGAAAGACTATTCCATTTCTTAAAGAAAGTTACTTTACTAAACGTGAAGAAAAAATATTGTTCAGAGAAATACATACATTTATACACACATATAATAATCTTCCTACAAAAGAAGCTATCTTAATTGAACTTAATAATAGAAAAGATTTAAACGAAGAAGAATATAAGAGCACAAAAGAATTAGTTGCTAGTATCAAAGAAGAAGAAACAGATTTAAAATGGTTAACAGATACAACAGAAAAGTTTTGTAAAGATAGAGCTGTTCACAATGCTGTATTAGAAGGTATTACAATTTTAGAAGGTAAAGATAAAACAAGAACACCAGAGTCATTACCTAGTTTATTAAGTGATGCATTAGGTGTAAGTTTTGATAAACATGTTGGCCACGATTACATAGAAGACGCACAAGAAAGATTTGATTGGTACCATACTAAAGAAAAAAGATATCCATTTGATTTATCTTACTTCAATAGAATTACAAAAGGTGGTATACCAAGTAAGACTTTGAATATCGCATTGGCTGGTACTGGTGTTGGTAAGTCATTGTTTATGTGTCATGCTGCGTCAGCATTCTTAACACAAGGTCTTAATGTATTATACATCACACTAGAGATGGCTGAAGAACGTATCGCTGAAAGAATAGACGCAAATCTATTTGATATATCAATGGACGATATTAGAAGTATGCCAAAAGACTTGTATGATAGTAAAGTTAAAAAATTAGAAGATAAGACAAATGGTAGATTAGTCATTAAAGAGTATCCTACTGCGTCAGCTCATAGTGGTCATTTCAAAGCATTGATAAATGAACTAGCGTTAAAGAAAAGTTTTAAACCACAAGTGATCTTCATTGATTATTTGAACATCTGTGCTAGTGCAAGGTTTAAAGGTGGTAACATATCATCTTATTTTTATATCAAAGCAATCGCTGAAGAATTAAGAGGTCTTGCTGTTGAACATGATGTTCCAATCTTTAGTGCAACACAAACAACAAGAACAGGGTTTGTAAGTACAGATATTGGTTTAGAAGATACATCAGAATCATTTGGTCTACCAGCAACTGCTGACTTTATGTTTGCTCTTATGTCAAACGAAGAACTAGAAGGTCTAGGTCAAATGAAAGTAAAACAATTAAAGAATAGATATAATGACCCTGGTATTAACAGATCATTTATTATAGGTGTTGATAGAGCTAAGATGAGATTATATGATACAGAAAACTCGGCACAAAATATAGTAGGTGGTAAAGAATTAAAACAAGAAGAAAACTACCCAACACCTGAGGAAACTTATGAAAAGTTTTCAGATTTTAAATAATATGGCAAAAAAACAAAAAGTAAAATTTCACAAAGGCGATAGACGACCTAATAATGAACAACCTAATCTATCTTATACAAAGAAGATGGTAAAGAGAGATAAAGACATTATATGGCAAGTCATTGAAAGACCAACAAAGAACGTCATAAGCGAGTGCTTCTTTGAAGAAGACGCCCATAAATTAGTTAAGTTTCAAAACAAACATAAAACATGGCAACCCAATGGTGGCGTACCTAAATTCCTATGGACAAGAGTTTAGTCTTATAAATATAATAAACAAGATTGATTTATATGGAAACCGTGAATAGACTTATGGATAAAATGAGAGAGAAATGTTTAGTTTTAAAGGATTTACAACACAAGATAGAAATACACATTTAGAACACCTAGAAGACGATATAATAAATCGTGGTACAAAGGGTGGTCAGAATGCGTTAAACTTTTTAAGATCGGTGAGAGATATGCTCGCTGGTTCTTCAAATAAAAAAGTTAATATGACAGTTAAATGGGATGGCGCTCCAGCTATCATCTGTGGTATTAATCCAGAAAATGGCAAATTCTTTGTCGGCACAAAATCAGTATTCAATAAAAATCCTAAAGTAAATTACACTAACTCAGATATAAGTAAAAATCACTCTGGCGAATTAGCGTCTAAACTTCAAATAGCATTAAAAGAATTAAAACGTCTAGGTATCACTGGTGTATTACAAGGTGACTTTCTTTTCGCACCATCAGATTTAAAAAAGATTAGTTTAGATGGAGAAGATATGATTTCATTTACACCTAACACAATTACATATGCTGTTCAATCTTCATCTGCTGTAGGCAGACAGATTAGTAGAGCAAGAATGGGAATTGTTTTTCACACAAAATATACAGGTAAGACTTTAGATAGTATGACTGCTGGATTTGGAACAGTTAGAGGTAGAGCAACTAATGTATTTCTAGCGAGTGCTGGTTACAGAGATGTATCTGGTTCTGCGAAACTTACAAGAAACGAACTAGCACAATTCAACGCAAAATTAAGAATGGCTGAAGGTTCATTATCAAAGGCAGCACCTTTGTTAGATGAAATGAGTAAGTCTTCTGCTGATGGTTTAGGTGTAGGGTTTAGATTAAAAACTTTCTTCAATCATCACATAAGAGGATCACAAGGTCATATGGCGAAAGTTAGAACTTTAGTAGATATGTTTAGAGATTACTATATCAATATTCTACAAGCAGAGATTGATAGTAAGAAGTCAGATAAAGGAAAACAAAAGTATAAAGATATACTAGCAACAAATTTAAAATTTATAGATAGAAATAAGAATGCTTTAGTAATGGCTGTTGCCTCTCACGTTACTTTACAAAATGCGAAAGACTTTTTGATTAAGAAGATGAGTGAGATACAAAGCATAGGACATTTTTTAAAAACTTCTACAGGTTACAAGGTAACAAGTCCAGAAGGATATGTAGCAGTAGATAAAGTAGCAGGAGCAATCAAGTTAGTTGATAGAATGGAATTCAGTAGAGCTAACTTTACAATGCCAAAAGGATGGAGTAATTAATGACAAAGACATTTAAACAATTTGAAGATTATGATATACAGTGTGAAGAAGTAATATTCGAACACGAAAGTGAGCCTTTACAAGAGGCAGAGTATCAAGGTAAGACAGTAAAATTAAACGACCCAGTTAGAGGTGGTTCTAAAAAGTTTTATGTGTATGTAAAAGATGGCGACAAGGTTAAGAAAGTATCATTTGGTGATACAACTGGTCTATCAATTAAGAGAGATAACCCAGCGAGAAGAAAGTCATTTAGAGCAAGACACAATTGCGCTGATCCAGGACCAAAAACTATGGCGAGATATTGGTCTTGTTATCAATGGAGAGCTGGAGCGAAAGTAAACGATTAATGAAAAAACTAAATCAAATATTGCGAGAGGGTGTTTACGACCCAGGTATATTTAAAGCTTTCTTTTTAGCTGGTGGGCCTGGAAGTGGTAAGTCATTTGTAACGGCTGGGGCCTTTGGTGGCACTGGTTTAAAACTTGTGAACTCTGACGGAGCATTTGAAAGAGGTTTAAGAAAAGGTAATCTATCATTAAAGATGCCTGACGAAGAAGAATATTTTAGAAACATTGTAAGAGCTAAAGCAAAGATGACTACTGCTACTCAATTAGATACTTACATACAAGGTAGATTAGGTTTAGTCATAGACGCAACTGGTAGAGATAAAAGTGTTATTAATAATCAAAAGAAACAATTAGACCTTATAGGTTATGATAGTTATATGATTTTTGTTAATACAAGTTTAGAAGTAGCGCTAGAAAGAAATAAGAATAGACCTAGAACTGTACCAGATTATGTCGTACAGAATAGTTGGAATCAAGTACAATCTAACATTGGTCAGTTTCAAAGAATTTTTAGTCCTGGTAGAATGTTAATTGTAGATAACAATAGAAGTGAAAAAGAATTAGTAACACTAACACTTAACACAGCTGCGAGATATATACGAAGTCAATTAAGAGCTAGTCCTCAAAATCTAACAGCGAAACAGTGGATAGCAAACGAATTAAAAGCAAAGAACACTAAATGAGATTTAAAGATTTTATAAAAGAAAGTATCATAGATATACCTAGACAAAGATATGCGCCAGGTGTATTTGATAATGCTGATACTAATAATCCTAAACTTAAAAAAAGTGTTAGAGATATTATCTTAAATCAAATAGATAAATTTAGTGAGAAGTATCCAGTAAAAAAATATTCATTGATTGGTTCTATACTTACAAAAAAATATAGAGACGATGCTGATTTAGATATGAATATCTTATTTGATGTTCCTAAAGAAAAACAAGAAGAAGTTAGAAAAGAATTGGCGTCTAGTTTAAGAAGCATTAATGGTAAGCTTGTTCCAGGAACTAAACACCCAATTAACTATTTTGTAATCACAGACCCAGAGTTAAAGAAAAAGAATGACGCTATGGCTGATGGTGTATTTGATATTGATGAAAATGAGTTTGTAAGAAGACCTACCGAAGATACTTTCGACTCTGAAAAATATGAAGCAGACTTCCAAGCAAAAGTAAAAGAAATAGATGTAGTCAAAGGCGAACTTGCTAGAGATATAATTGATTACGAAGAATTAAAAGATTTGACAGCAGATGATGTATTGAACTTACAAGCGAGAGTTAATAGTAAATTAGACGAGATAGAAGACAGTATAGAGGTGTTAGTTGATATAGGTGATGATGTAGTCAAACAAAGACAAAGTGCTTTCAATGATGATATGTCGCCAGAAGAAATTAGACAGTTTGGTAAGAAACATAAACTACCTAAAAATATTATCTACAAATACCTAGAAAAATATCACTACTTAAAATTTTATAAGAAGTGTAAAGATATTTTAGAAGATGGTAAAGTTACAGATAAAGAAATTTCTAGTTTAAAGACAGTAGCAGAAGCAGCTCCTAAAACAATAGCATTTGCTTTTGGTAGATTTAATCCACCTACGATTGGTCACTTAAAATTAATGGACAAAGTTAAATCAGCTAGTAGTGATTACAAAATTTATTTAAGTAGAAGTGAAGACCCCAAAAAGAACCCATTAGGTGCTAGAGAAAAATTAGATTTGATGAAAAGAATGTTTCCTCAACACGCTAGAAACATAGCAATCAATCCATCAAACAATGTATTAGATATATTAACTAAACTATATGACACACACCACAGAGTGATTATGGTCGCTGGTAGTGATAGAGTTAGAGAGTTTGATACTCTATTGAATAGATACAATAATGTAAAATCCAGACACGGATACTATTACTTTGAAGATATTAAAGTTGTATCTGCTGGAGACAGAGATCCTGATGCAGAGGGCGCAGCTGGTATGAGTGCTAGTAAGATGAGAGCCGCGGCAGCAAAAGGAGATTTAGAAGCATTTAAAAGTGGATTACCTGGAAGCAGTAAAGGTAACGGTGAAAGAATTATGACGCAAGTCAGAAAAGGTATGAAACTTGCCGCTAGTTATAAAATGGAAACTTACAAACCTATTACTAGTGTGGAAGGATTTGAACAAGAACAAGTAAGAGATTTATATGTTAGAGATATGATTTTTAACATTAATGATAAAGTAGATTATATAAAAGAAGATATAAAAGGTACAGTCAAAAGACGAGGTACTAATTACATTGTCATAGAAGACAATAACAACAATTTACACAAAGCCTGGATATGGGATTGTCTTCCTATAGCCGCAGATAGAGAAATAGAAGTAAGAGAATATAATACAAATATTGACTATGGCTTTGAAGCAGTATCAGAAATGACGGAAAATAAGATATCACAATCTGAAATAAATAATTTAGAAAGATTTGCTGATAGAATACTTAACAAGTATGGTGTTGATATAGAATTTACAAGACATTTTGTAGATAGATTAAATGACGCTAGAAACAATCCATCAATCAAAGTTGCTGAACTACAAAAGTTTTTTAAGAAAATACAAAAAAATAAAGCACGTAATATTATTAAACAGAATGACCAAACTGATGCCGTGTTAAAAGATATGGAAACAAATCTAAACTTACCCGTAAAGATTATTAAAAGGGGTAACGAATTCGAGGTAATCAATAAAACAATTATGAGAAAACCAAACTTCCACGTAGGTTCTAGTAAAACCATTAGATACGAAGATAAAACACAACAGGATAAAGATGTCGAAAAGAAAGACGGAACACAACCTAAAAAATACTACTCTGGATTATCAAAAGATGTTAAAGATAAAAGAGCAGATCACTTTAAAAATAACGACAGTAATAAACCAGCGCCAGGTGACGCAGATGCTAAAACGGAACCATCTAAGCATACTAAAAAGTTTAGACAAATGTATGGTGAAACAAAGAAAAATTTACAAGACGCTTGTTGGGTAGGTTACAAACAAGTGGGTATGAAGAAGAAGGGTAATAGACAAGTACCTAACTGTGTACCAGAGAGTATGAGTTTAGAAGACGCTACAAAAGTCGAAGGTTATGTATCAGAATCTTATGAGATAGGCGCTGACTATGCTAATCACACTAAAGAAATGACACCAGGTCAAACACCAGACGCTAAAGCAGTTGACGCTAAAGATAAGGGACCTCATAAATATAGTAAATTTAGACTAGATAATGAGACAAATGAAGTAAAAGAAAAAGATATAAAAGAATGGGCATTATCGGATGCTGTATTAGATAAATATAAGGAAAGATATAAAGAATTATGGCGAGAAAAACTAGACGAAGTGGTGAAACGAATGATGGAAAAGATTTAGAGATGGAACAGTTTATCAAAGATTTGTCGGAAAATACGCCAAACGAAGATCAATTTAAGGAGAATGAAGATGAGTAAATCATTTAAACAGTTTAAGAAAGGCGACTATGGATTAATAGAAGCCAAGGCGAGTGACACTCACCTACAATATCTAAGAGCCAAAACATATAAAAACGATCACTTTGAAACAAGAAGATATATCGCTGATAAAATATTAGGCGATAAGAAATTAGCAGACGCCTATTCATCACTAGAGAAATTACACAATGACTTTGGTAGACTAATAGGTAATGACGCTATAACAATTAGACAAAGATTGGAAACAACTTTGAAAGCTCAATTAAAGAAGAAAGTAATTAATTGGGACAATGTTTGGAGCTCAATCTAATGACATATAGAAAGTCAATGTCTGACGCAATCAGAGAAGTACAAGAATCAACTATCAAACCATATGTTTCAATGTCAATGGGTGGTCAATACAATGTATTAGATAAAGATAGTAAAGTGGTTTATTCAACAAGAGATAAAACACTAGCATACGATTACTTCAAAAAGAACTTTGATAAGTTAAAAGAAGAAGTACAAGAATTAGACGAAGGAGCAAACCACCAACAAGACCTTATGAGACGTGCTGACAAGTATAATATACTTATGAAACCAGAGGGACCAAATGTTGGCCTTTCCTATTTAGGTTTCAAAAATAATAAGGGTGGTACGATAAAGGCGGTAACTAAAGGTCTTTACTATAACAGCCTTAAGAGTATTGATCAGCTTAAAAAAGATATAGATGCTCATATGAAAGGGCTTCAAAAAGATCCTCGTGTAAAAGGAACATTCAGAAAAGAAGAAGTAGAACAAGTTACCGAAAACAGTTTAATTCTAAAGGCAAAAGAAATTGCTAAAAAGTTTGCTGACAGTATGACTAAAGCTGTGGCAGAAATAGAAAAACTAGAAAAAGGTTTGTCTAAAAACCCTGCTGTTGACGCCGAGTTAAGAAAGTATAATGAAGATGTATCTTTACAAGAAAATGAATCACCGCAACAAATTGCTAAAAGAGCTCAAGAGCTTGGTGTAAGTGCTACAGTATCTTCTAAAGGTATCTCTATATCAAGTTTTAAAACTCAAGCTGGTATGGAAAAGTTTATGAAATATATTGCCTCTCAAGGTAAGAATATGTTCAGCATTTACCAAGATGCTCAAGGTAAGAATCTGTTTAAACAGGTATCTTACACTCGTAAGGAAGAAATAGAAGAAGATGTATCTTTACAAGAAGTATCAGATAATCTTAAACTAGCTGTTCTAAAAAGAAAAATTAAACAATACAAAGACAAAGTATTTAAGAAAACTATGTCAACTATCAAGTCACCACTATTCGCTGGTTATGAAGAAGTGGAAGAGGGTAGAATGAAAGACATATTTACAGCTGGCGAACAAGGTAAGAGTGCTGAAGAAATAGCTAAACTTATGAAACTACCTTTGAAGACTGTAAAGAATATTTTAGGTGAAGAAGTATTTGAAGAACAAATTTTAGAATTTACTTCTGATATGATAACAAGATTACAAAAATCATATTCTACAATGCCTAAGAAAATTACACCAGAACAAGCGACAGCTCTTTCAAAACATTTAGATAGACTCGACTTGGCTTCATTAAAACAATTAACTAAAGCAGAAATCCCTTTTGTTACTGCACTTGCTAGAAACAAAGTCTATAAAAAGACAGGTAAGTTTGAAGAAGTTGAAGAGCCTAAAAAAGACATGCCAGATGATAAAGAACAAGTAGCAAAAGAAAACTCTGATAAAGAGATTGCTTCTTTGAAAGATCAAATCGCAATGTTAAAAACAAAATTAGAAAACGAAAAGAATAAAGCTGTTAAACCTGAGCCAAATCCAAAGACTGGCGAAGTACCATTAACAGTTGGTATAGCTCACAAACATTTTAAAGACCAAAAAGAAAAAGAAGAAAAAAAAGAAGTTAAAGAAAATGTTTCAATCAAAGCTTATAAGAATGCTGTTGATCCAACTAAAAAAGGTTTAATGATTTCTAAATCTGGTGGTATGAGTGGTACTATTATGATTAAAGATAAGAAAGAATTAAAACAACTAGAAGATAAACTAGCACAAGCGAAAAAATTATACAATATCAAAGAGACAGCTGAAAGAGATAAAAGAATACAAAGAGCTAAAGATATGATTAAGTTTTATGACAAGCAAAAGAAAGCTGCTCTAAAAGGTAAGAATAAAGATTTAGCAAAGAAGATGTTAAAGAATGATAGTGAAGATGAACCAAGAGAAAAGAAGAAAGAAACTCCACCTTTGGATACAACGGGTGTTGTTGAGATGGCTAAAGATTCATCTGCTCATGCTATTGGTATGTCTCAAGCGATGAAGTCAACAGGTGACAAACCACCTTTAGATAAATCGACTATAAAAAAAGGACATAAGATTGCTAAAGCAATTTTAAACACAGAAGAAAAAAGAGTATATGTTGAGTCAATGGCAGGTTTAAAAAAGAAGGCTGACAAGTCCGGTATGTCATATTCAATATTAAAAAAAGTTTTCGATAGAGGTATGGCTGCTTGGAAAAGTGGACATAGACCTGGCGCAAGTCAACAACAGTGGGCTTACGCTAGAGTAAACTCTTTCATAACAAAATCCTCAGGTACCTGGGGTGGCGCTGACAAAGATTTAGCGAAACAAGTAAAAGGATAAAAACAATGAGTTATTTAAAACACAAACCAGGTAGCATAGAAGAATTAATGGCGAATGAAGCATCAAAGTTAAATGATAATGCTTACCAAGATATGTTCAAAAAAGAACTAGACAAAGCTGGTAAAGGTATCGGCGGTATGTCACCAAAAGAAAAAAAAGATTTCTTTAATAAAATTGACGACAAGTATAAAGCAAAGTCAGAAGTTAAAGAAGAAGATGCTTACGATAAAGATGATGAGAAACCAGCACCAAAACCTAAGCCTAAAAAAGAAGAACTATCAGCAGCACAAAAGAAACTACCTGCTGGACTACAAAAGGCTATCAAAGATAAAGAAACAAAATCTGAATCATTAATTAACACTTATGAATCATTGATTAAAACTTGGGAAGCAGCAAGTCATAAAATGCCTGATGGCACTATGATGAAAGGCGCTAAGCATAAAGATGAAACTAAAGATGAAGCTAATGATGTAGATAACGGTGACGAGAAAAAACCTGTAGCTACTAAAGATGTAAAGAAACTTGCTGATTCGGGATCAAAATTGACTAAGGTTGAGACTGAACCTGAAGCAGATTTCAAAAACTAGAACAAACCAAGAACATAGACCAATTTTATAGTTGACAAACGGCTAGAAGTATGGTATATTATACGTATAAATGAAAAAAGAATTACCAAGAATATACCTAGACATGGATGGCGTTCTGTGTGACTTTGGTAAACAAATAGAAAAGGCTACTGGTAAGTCTAAGGCCGCATGGTTGAAGATACCTAGTAGTAGAAAATGGGATACTGTATTAGACTATCCTGATTTCTGGGCTAACATGCCTTGGTTAGGTCAAGGTAAAGTCATGTACAACTTTGTTAAGAAGTACAATCCTCATATTCTATCAGCATACATGGAAAAAACCCATGATCCTAATTGTATCCCAGGTAAATCAGCGTGGGTTAGAAAGAACTTGGGTATGTCAGGTGGTAGAGTTAATCTAGTTAGAAGACGAGAGAAACAAAACTTTGCTACAAAACAAGGACAACCATGTATTCTTATTGATGATTACGACAAAAATACATCACAATTCACGGCTAGAGGTGGTATAGGTATCACTTTCAAATCAGCCTCTCAAACGATATCTCAGCTTAAAAAACTAGGCTTCTAATCTTATAAATATACACTAATATATTACAAATTGAGTACCTTAACTTAACTAACAAAGGGGATAGAATACTATGTCATCACATTCAAGTGCCGATTCAGCAGCAGGCGCACCATTATGGGCAAATGCCGCTATCAAATTAGCATTCACAGCAACACACAGAACTAACTTATTCGAAGACGCAACTGCTGATAACTTTATCGCAGGTTCAACAATAGGTTTATTTAACTACGCTGACGGCGAAGTAGCCGCTGGCGCTGCTCACGCAGGTTGGAATTTAAAAACAACTGGTTCAGGTGGTAGAGCAAATAGAGTTACACACGAAACTCTAGTATGTTTAACTAACGCCGCTTAATAACTTTAATAGGGGCGCTTTGGCGCCCTTATAAATAATAGTATGAACAATTTGATCTAGGTGTATGCCTAGAGTAACATTCCCGAAAGGGTTAACAGGAGAAAACAAATGGCAGACAAGAAAATAACAGCGCTATCTGATCTAGGTAACGCAATCGCAAGTGACGATTTATTTCATGTGGTTGATGATCCAAGTGGAACACCAATCAACAAAAAGATTTCATCACAAAATGTATTCAATAACATTCCAACTTACATTGGTTTAAAACAAACTTCTCAAGCTATTGTAGCTGATGGTTCAACAGCAACACAAGTAGATGTTGTTTCTGCTATCACAGAAATCAATGCTTCGGCAGCAACCCATTCATGTATAATTGCTGATGGAACTGAGGGTCAAGTTAAAACAATTATTAACACATCTACATCAGGTTCAAATGCTATAACAATTACACCTACAAACTTTAGAGGTTATTCAACAATAACTTTAAATGCTCAAGGTGAAACAGCGACTTTATTATTTAAGAATAGTAACTGGAATGTAATAGCAAATCAAGGAGCTGTAATCGCATAATGATAATTGATAAAACTATATTAGAAGCTGAAAAAGAAAAGCTTAAAACTGATTTTGATCATGTTACAAACACAATAAATACAATGAAAGGTAACTTACATGCTTTGAACGGAGCAATCCAACAAATAGATAAGTTAATCTTAATGGTAGATACAGTCAAACCAAAAACAAAAAAAGATGAAAACATTTAAAACTTTTAATAACGAAAAAGATTTAGAAGATTTTGAAGAAGATATAGCGGCACAAGAAACCGAGACATCTTCAGAAAAAGAAAAACAAGAGGAAAAAAATGAAAACGTTTAAAACACACATAAAAGAACAAAGTTATGATGGCGGCCAAATGGGTAGTCAAACAGCTAACGGTGTTGAAGATTCGAATATTGGTGTTCATAATATACACGATGCTGAGGTACTAAAAAGAGTTAATGCTTTTGTTGGTTCAGTAGCAGATTGTGAATATTTAAGACCACAATTCGCAGTTGATAAGTTAAAAGAGAAACTTGAAAGAATAGGCTTAACAGTAGCTGATGTTGTATTAGAAGGCGACAACGGCAAAGTAACAGCTGAAGTAAAACAGTTTGGTGGAAGATTTGGTAAAGACACAGACGGTTCTGATATAAATGATGATGGTATATCTCATAAAAAAGAGGGCGGATTAAAGTTAGAAATATCTTATGAAACTCTTAAAAACGGAACTTCAAAGGTCTACGCTAAATTAGTGTAGATTTATGTTTCAGGAGATTACGAAAGACAATTGGTTATTGTTCGCTCAACATAATTATGATAAACCAATATTGAATAGTGAGCAAGAATTTTATGATGATCTTAAAAGATTTAAATATCTTAAAAGACTCTTTCGTAAATACAAGATAACAGGTAATATTAAAGTACGATTGGCAGTCAATCATATCATAGTATTACAGAATGTTTTCGGAGTAGAAGCCGCTGTAACTTTATTACTATACAAAGTAGATAAAAGTTATTGGCCTTCATTGAAAACTGTGTTAGATTATCTTGGTTACCTATATCCACATGAACTAGATTCAATTAGCGTGGATAGCAATATACAGAAACTTATAAGAGAACTATAATGGCAAACAGAGCAGTAGATTTAGTTATAACATATAGAGTAGTAAAACTACTAGTGACGCCCTTTGAAAAACAAGATGCGTTTAAACTAGGTATCATTGATAAAGATGGTAACGTATTAAAGAAATACAAGACACTACAAACTAGAGCTGAGAAAAAATCTTATACTATTCTTCATAGGTTTGTCTTCAATCTAAAACGAATACTTAAAAGAGTTGGTCTAGGTGGTAAACTAGGAACGTTTGCTGTCGCTCTTGCTACGTTATTAAGAGAAGATAAAAATTACGAAGAACATAAAAGTTTAATTGAAAGTGCTGTTATCAGTTACTTAAAAGAAACAAAACAATATGATGATTTATTAAATGAACAAGGTGAAGTAATATCTATTGATGAAGAACCAATTACAAATTGTTTCGGAGTTGATATTTACGAAGTTGATAATAAATTAATATCGGAGAACGAATATGCCAAAACATTATAAAGATATGATAGATGAGTTGATCAATAAGATTGACGAAGACGTACCAGCAAATAATACTGGTGGTACAGATATGAATCCTACTGGCGCTAAAATGTCACCTAAGACTTTAAGAAGAAAAAAAGAACAAGGTGACGAACAAGAGGATATTTCAAAGAAGATTAGCAAAATGGTTAAAGCTAATGAAGATAATAATAACGTTATCTTAAAACAAGTCAATGAAAGTTTAGCAAAAGTAGAAGATAAATCAGACGAAAAATTTGGTCTTAAACAAGACATAGAATTTATTGAAGACAAACCAAAAGAATATAAAACTTTTAAGGACAAATACAATGGCTAAAATTAAAAGACTTAAAGAGTATATGCGAAGTGGTGGTATTGGCGCAGCGGGAGTAGGTGTTGCTCATATACAACCTATGGCTAGTCTAGGAGACTCACCACCAAAAGGTCATGGATCACCAAGAGGTAGATTACAGGCGAGCACTATAAAACCTAAAAAGAGATTAGAAAAAAAGAAAATTAAAGAATCGAGTCTATACAAATACATGGTAAGACTAGGTAAACTAAAGGGGTAATATGGAATTAGATATAATAGCTATAGCAACTAAATTTTGGCAGTGGTCACTTTTAATTGTATTAGTAATAGTTGGTTATGCAATTAACTTATTAGATAAAAAGAAAAGTAATTTAAAATTTTCTTATGAAGAACTACCAAACTTAAAACCACTTCCTATCAAAACAAAAGGAAAAGGTTTTTGGAAAGGTATTCTTATGTGGTTAACTTCAACAAGAAATTGGGAAATAACTAAAGACTGGAAATACAAAATAAACGATAGTGAGTATGTAATACCAGCAGGCTTTCAGTTTGATGGCGCTAGTATTCCTAAATTTTTAAGAGCTTTTTTCTCGCCAGTAGGAGTATTACTAGTTGGTGGTTTAGTACATGATTATATGTACAAGTACAGCGCTCTTAAATCAGTTCAAGCAAACGGAGCTCTTTTACTAGTAAATCAAAAGAAAGCAGATCAAATCTTTAGAGATATTAATATAGAAGTAAATGGTTTTTATTTTATGAACTATCTAGCATACTGGTCATTAAGAATAGGTGGCTTTGTTGCGTGGAATGGTCATAGAAAAAGAAACGCTAAAATAAAATAGGAGGCTAATATGTTTTTAACAATAGGCTTAATAATAGGTTTTATAATAGGTTGGTATGTCAATGAAAAGTTTGAAGACTTATCTGATATACTTCACAAGTCATATTCAAAATTAAAGTTTTGGAAATAAACAAATGAGATTATTTTTAATAGGCATTATCATCACGTCTTTACTTGGTGCTGGTGCCTATGTGATTAAACTACAAAAAGACAACGGTATTCTAAAAGCGAATGCTGAGAAATTAGAGTCTGCTATAGGTGAACAAAAACAACTTATAGAAAATCAAAAGAAAGACTTTACAGAAATACTAAATGCTAACAAGAAGATGAATGATTTGGTAAATGTATTGAAGAAAGACTTAACTGATTTAGATAAAAGATTTAACAAAAAGAATAGAGATGTTGGTAAGTTAGCCATACAGAGAACAGAATCTATTGAACGAATAACTAACGGTGCTTCAGCACTGGCGACAAGATGTATAGAAATTGCTAGTGGATCACCTCTAACAGAGGAAGAAAAGAATGCTACAAAGAAGTCTGAAATCAATTCAGAGTGTCCTAGTATTGCTAACCCTAACTATATTTCTTACTAGTTGTAGTGGAATAAAACAGTTAGAGATATTTAAGCAAGAAGTTCCTAGAGCAAATTTAAATTTAGATAAACCTACACCACTTCAATTAGAAAATCTTAAATGGATTATAATTACTAGTGAGAACGCTGAAGAAGTATTTAAGAAACTAGAAGAACAAGGTATTGATCCTGTTCTATGGGGTCTTACTGATAAAGACTTTGAATTACTAGCAAAGAACTTTGCCAGAATAAGAAATCAATTAAAAATTACAAACGATTTATTAGAAGAATATAAAGAATACTACGAGGAAGAAGATGTCAAGGAAAACTAATACAATGTTAATTGCTTTATTGGGTACAATCCTAATGGGATTAAGCACTTGGGTATTGATTTCATTAATAGAATTACAAACAATAGTGGCTATGATGCAGCAAGAGTTAATGTCTTTAGATAAAGTCTTCGGTAGGATATATGCACACATGGATAGGTTGGCAAAATAATGGAAATATTCTTTGAAATATTAACGAAGTTTGGATTACCAGTAGCAGCTTCTGTTGCTATGGGTGGTTTCATTTATATTATATTAAGATATATCCTAGGTGGAGTTGTAAATTCTGTTAAGAACTTACATGGTATCATTATGGGTTTAGAGAATAGAATAGACACAATGAATAATGACCTGATACATATTGACACTTTGATATCAGCCTCACTACACCTTAGACCAGATTTAGATAGAATTGCCAGATCACATGGTAAGAATGATGCTAGGAAAGACTAATGCCAATTTTAGAAATACTTAATCAATACGGTTTTGCGACACTGGCCGCTATTGCTATGGGTTGGTTTATTTGGTTTATCTATACTTTCATCACACAAGAGGTCACTAAAAAATTAAGTGAAGCCTCAAAAGAACTAATACAATTATTAGATAAAATAAGAAGACTAGACAATGATCTTATTCGAATTAAGTCTAAATTGAACACAGTTTTAACCCTCCGAGAACAAGAAAAGCAAAAATCTAAACACGACTGATTATAAATAGTTGTATGAAAACATCATTTAATATAGTGATGTTAGTAGTGGGACTTACATTATACACACCGATTACATCAATACTAGCATCTGAATTGACACAAGAGTTTAAAAACCCTGCCTTTAGTGGTAATGGTTACTCGTCTCATGTGCTATCCATAAATCAATTAGAAACACAAAGACGAGAAAAAGTTATTGACGATCAAAAGTCAGCAACTGCGGCTGCCGAAAGAGCAGAAAAGAACAAGACAGTAAACAAATTTATTGCTAACGTAGAGAGTAGAATATATGCTAACCTTTCTAAACAATTGGTTGATAATATGTTTGGCACAAGTTGTGACAGTAGTACAACTACTTGTCCTACATCTGGTACTTCAACGATTGAAGGTGCTCAAATAGCGTGGGTCAAAGATAATACTACTGAAATAATTACATTAACAATTACAGCTGATGACGGAACAGTTACAACAATGGCAGTTCCAATAGGCGACTTTAAATTTTAACATGAAAACATTATTAATATTATTCATAGGATTATTACTGGCTGGTTGTCAAGCAGGTAAACAGGTTGAAATATACAAAGGTAAGTCTCCTTATATTGAAGGAACAACTACTAAAGATAGATTACAAGCTATACCAAAGTTAGATGGACAACCTAAGATTACAATTGCTGTTTATAGATTTATTGATAAGACAGGTCAAAGAAAACCAAGTACAAAGTTTTCTCAATTATCAACTGCTGTAACACAAGGTGGTAGTTCGTTTGTTATCGATGCATTAAAAGAAGTATCAAACGGAGATTGGTTTCAAGTATTAGAACGAGAAGGTTTAGATAATCTAATTAAAGAAAGACAATTAATTAGAAGCACAAGAACTGAATATGATGGTGAAGCAAATGTAGGTAACATTTTAAAACCATTAACATTTGCTGGTCTTATCATAGAGGGTAGTATCGTAGGTTATGATAGTAATATACAGACAGGTGGTAACGGTGCTAGATATTTGGGTATTGGAATTAGTGAGCAATATAGAATAGATCAAGTTACTGTATCAATGAGAATTGTAGCAGTACAAACAGGAGAAATTTTATTAACTACCAACGTGACTAAAACAATTGCTAGTCATAGTAAAGGTGGTGATGTATTCACTTTTTTAGATATGAATACAAAGGCTTTAGAATTAGAAACAGGAGTGGCTGTAAATGAACCGGTAACTTACGCCATAAGAACTGCTATTGAATTTGCCATACTAGAGTTAATTTATTGTGGAGAAAAAGATGGTTACTGGAAGTTTAAACAAGAAAAAGAAGAAAGTATTAACAGAAAATGAAAACAATAATTAGTGTTATTATGTTCTTAATGATGACTACATGGTCATATGCTAACGACATATATGTTACTCAATCAGGTAATGCGCTTGATTTAGATATAACACAAGACGGAGAAAACAACACAATAGGTCAAGGTGGGTTGAACTCAACTTCAACAGGTGTTACAACTGTTTTAAATATAGACCAAGTTGGTGATTCAAATGTGATTAAGTATCAAATTAATGGTGCCACATACACAGGTGTTATTAACCTAGTTGGTAACTCAAACAATGTCGATTTAAATTGTGACAGTGGTGGAAGTAATTCATCATGTGGAACGGCTAACGCTGTAATTAACTTTACAGGTTCATCAAATGATATTGATTTAGATATAGGTGAAACATCATCAGCAACTACAGCAGATGTAGATTTAGTTGGTCAATCAGGATCAGACAGTAATACAGTTGCTGCTACAGTTGATGGTAACAGTGCTGTTCTTACAATCACAGTAAATGGCGACACAAACAATTACTTAATTGACATAGACGGCAATGGTGACGCTAATGGTCATACATTAATACACTCACACACTGGTAGTATCGCAGATGTTGATATTATACAATCAGGTGTAAATGATAACATGATAAATTTAACAACAAGTGGAGATAATGCTGATATTGATATAAGCCAAACTGACTAACAAACACACTACACACTAATACACTCACAAGGACTACACTACTATGATTACAATACTATTATACTCGGGATTAACTATATATGCGTGTTATAAATTTTATAATTGGGTTCATAATTTTAACCCATACGATTTTACCGACAGAAGTTAAAGCTACAATTGGCGAAGTAACACTACAAACTGGTAGTGCCGTCATTGATAGACAAGACGGAGACAAAGGTATTAAGGTAAAGAAAGAGCTTGATGTTCTTTCTTACGATACTGTTAAGACAGGAGATGGTAAAGTTGGTATCAAGTTTATAGATGATACCAGAGTTGATGTAACTGAACATAGTAAGTTAGTCATTGACGAATTTGTTTATGACCCAAATACAAAGACAGGTTCATTATCACTAAAAGCTTCACTCGGTACTATTAGATATGCTTCAGGTCAGATTGCTAAAAACTCAAAACAAAATGTAAAGATTAGTACACCAACAGCCACAATTGCTGTTAGAGGAACTGACTTTGCTATGACTGTAAATGAAATAGGTGGATCAACAATTGTATTGTTACCTAGTTGTGATGGTAATGGTAATTGTTATGTAGGAGAAATTGAAGTACAAACAGACGCTGGTTTTGTTATAATGAACCAAGCCTTTCAAGCAACACAAGTAGATACAATGGAATCAAAACCTTTGAAACCGGTATTACTTGATTTAGATATAGATATGATTAATAACTTATTGATTGTATCTCAACCAAAAGAAATAGAAACAGCTGTTGAAGAAGAAAAACTAAAAGCAGTTGCCAATGCTTTAGATTTAGACTTTTTAAAGTTTGATGATTTAGAAGTAGATTTATTAGAAGTTGAAGAAGAAGAATTTACAGGACTAGATGTTGATTTTTTAGACCAAGACTTTCTAGTTGATATTTTAGATCAATTAAATAAACAACTTGCTGTACAAATGACAAGTGAGTTTGATAAAAACAAAAATAAAAAGAAAGCAGGACAAGACGAGTTTGGTATAATATTATTAGATGAAGACCCACAATGGGTTTGGAAAAGATCAGACGAATCTAATAACAACATAGAGTTAAGACTAGACCAAGAATATGGTTATATCATCAATGTTACACAAGGCGACTTTGAAATCATAGATTATGAATTAGGCGATGGTGATAACTCAATAAGGATTAATCAACAGTAATGTATAAAATTATGAAATGGCTTACAATCTGGATATTCGTATGGATGGCATTTTTTTCTATAATAGAAAAATTAAAAGCCAACGAAATTTACATGACACAATCTGGTGCTGATGTAACAGTTACAATAACACAAGACGGTGAGAATAATAGAGTTTCTACAAAAAGCACAGCAGCTTCAAACGCCACAGCATTTGGTAAAAATCAAACATATACTTTTACACAAACAGGTGATGATAATAAAATAGGTTTATATAAACACTATTATGGTTCTGATGGTCAATCGTCTGGCACAATGACAGCAGTACAAACTGGTGATGGTCTTATTATGTATTTAGATAATCATGGTGACAATAATAACTTTACCACTTCACAAATACATAACAACGCAATCATGGATTTAGAAATAGATTATAGCGATAATACTGTTATAGCAAAACAAAGATGTTCCATAGCTTCATGTGTACAAGATCGTATGATATTAAATGTAAGAGGTACCGATAACGATATTAAAATGGGTCAAGGTTATACCATGAACAATAGTGGAAATTTTGTATATGATGGTGATGAAGATGGTGGTCACTACATGGACGGACTTATAGTAGGTAATCGTAATGTTTTAAATATGGGTCAAAAATCGAGTAACAGTTCATCTGGACATGACGCTGATGTAAATATTAACGGTGATGACAATGTGGTAAATGTTAAACAAGAACACAATTCTAGTAAAGATTTAACACTTACAATTAATAATGACGATAATGAAGTGGATATACACCAGCAAAAGAATTGGTCTCACTCAGCAAATATAACTTTGGGTGGTAACTATGGCACAGATTTAAGTTTAACACAAGGTAATAACAATACATCACAAGCACAATCATATTCATTAAATCAAAACTGTCAAACTTCAAATGGTTGTTCAGTTACAGTCACACAATACTAAATAGTCATACACGATACTAGGAGGAACTATGGATATTAAAAAACTTATAACATGGATACCAATTGTGGCAGCTGTACTTGGTACGCTATATACAGGTATTAACACTATAATAAAACTAAACAACACTATTGAACAACACACTTTACAATTACAAGAGATATCATCATCACTAGCTTCTATTGATGAGAGATTTACAATTGAAATTAAGAATTTAAATCAAAAATATACAGATGGTAGAGAAGAATTGTATAGAGAAGTAACTAATCTTACTACTGAAATAGCAACAGCAAGAGCTAAAGTTGAGGCATTAGATAATTCATATTACAAAGTAAATGACGCAGTAAGAGATTTAGGTTATGATTTAAAAGACTTCAAACGAGAAGTCACCGGAGACTATTAATGGAGATAAAGTTTATGGCACCAAATAGATTTACATTATTACTATTATTTTTACTATTTCTTTTTGCTATGTTTGTAAAACCTGCTAACGCAAAAAACGAATACTTACAATACGACAATCATTGTCAAGGACCTACTTTAGAACCTTACATGGAATATTCTAAACAAGAGAATGTGGGTACAGGTACATCTGGCAGTGGTTATAATGATGATAGAGGAACAGTAGGTGTTAGATTAAGAATACCTTTAACTACCACTTGTTCAGAAGAATACAGAAAAGTATTTAATGAAAACGCTTTGTTAAGACAACAATTGGAAATGTTAAAGATGTGTTCTCGTTATAAAAATCTAGTATTACCAGATGAGTTTAAAGAGATAAGAGAAAAGTGTAAAGGTATCAAACGAAAACCAGAGGTAAATGATAAGTAAAATATTCACACACTGGACAATTGCTTTTATAACTTTATTCGTTCTTACATACATAGGTTTCAAAGACCCACAAGTAAAAGAGATATTAAGACTAAAAGGTTTTGATTTACTTTTACAATCAGAAAAAAGAATACAATCACAAGACATAGGTATAGTTACAATAGATGAAAAGTCTATTGAGAAGTATGGTCAATGGCCATGGAAAAGAGATATACTTGCTGATCTTATAATCAAGTTAAGAGAACAAGGCGCTGGCATTATAGTAATACCTATACTCTTTAGTGAAGAAGATAGACTAGGTGGCGATAATGCCTTGACAAGTGTATTAGAATATGGTATAGTGATAGCACAAGTAGGAACTAATAACATAAACAAGAATTCTGTGCCAAGAGGTGTTGCGAAAATCAATGACCCTTTACCTTTCTTATTTGAGTGGGGTGGAATGTTAGGACCGATTAAAGAGTTTCATAATGCTAGTGGTGTAGGTGTGTCGAATACAGCGCCTGAAATAGATGGTGTTACTAGACGAATACCACTACTTATGAAGATAGGAGATAACATCTATCCAGCGTTGTCTATGGAAGTCATACGGGTGGCTGTGGGCGCTCCTAGCTATCAAGTTAAGTCAGGACCAGCTGGTATCATAGCTTTGAGAGTGCCTGGTTTTGAAACAATAAAGACAGATGCTAATAGTAGAATATGGTTAAGATGGAATAAAGATTACGAAACTATATCAGCGAGTGAAGATGACTTTAGTAAGTTTGAAGGCAAGACTGTTATTATAGGAATGAGTGCTGAAGGACTTGCTGGAATTATCGCTACACCCATTGGTGAGAGATATGGTTATGAACTTACAGCCTCAACTTTAAATACAGTATTAGAAGGAAAGAATATAGAAAGAATAGATGTTAGTTTTTTAATAGAACTTGTAGCGTCATTTGTCTTAGGTATAATATTAATATTGATTACAAGATTTTTACCTTATTGGTTTATAGGAATAAAACTTCTATCTTGGTATATTATATCAGTATGGTTAAGTCATTATTTCTTTACAACACATTTAATGTTAGTAGATGTAAGTTGGATTTTAGTTACAATAACTATCGTAGGATTTCATAGTGTGTTCTTACGTTTCATATTAGAGTTTAAATTAAAACAACAAATCAGAAAACAGTTTGAAAAATATTTAGACCCACGACAAGTTGCTATACTTGTAAAGAATCCTGAGAAGTTAAAACTAGGTGGTGTTAGAAAAGAGATGTCGTATATATTCATAGACATTGTAGCTGTCTCTTATACACATCTGACGCTGCCGACGATATGCAGTGTGTAGAT